>Ga0065701_1012669_pt1 | contig 21083 bp, 16 predicted proteins | sample Biomet1_FD_59088 | JGI IMG/M metagenome (GOLD analysis project Ga0065701, IMG submission 59088) | Microbial communities from bioreactor (seeded with anoxic lake sediment) at LBNL, California, USA - Biofuel metagenome 1 version 3... | ecosystem: Engineered > Bioreactor > Anaerobic > Unclassified ...
AGAAGAAGGTTTATGCAGATTACTATAGCCTGCACAATGGCAATAATGATTATAGCTCTCTTTGGAAAGTTTATCCGGACGACCTGACAGAAAGCGACATCCGTCGTTATTTCCCAGCTCCGAAAACAGAGCAGATTCTGAATCCAGCTCTTGCAAATTGCAGAGATTTCTCAGAAGAATAATTTTGTTTGAATGTTTCATTTTGCACCGAAGAGGTTTCTTAGCCTCTTCGGTGTAATTAAAATTGTAGACCATGAAGTTCAGTTGTTTGTTTGCCAGTCTTTTCGTCGTTTTTTTGAATACTCAGTTTGTTTCTGCTCAGGCTCCGAAGAAAGCCGAATGGAATTTTGATGATCTTGCCGGTTGGCAATATGTCCATCAGGACAATAATCCTGAAGTTCAATGTGATGTCGATAAAGGTATATTGACCATCTATACAAAGGCGAATTCCTTTGACCGAAAAAAGCTCCGTACAGCAGACAGTACTTTCACTACCGGAAGGTATACCTGGAAAACATTTATCTCGGAGATGGGAGAAGGGGATATGACAAGCATCGGATCATGGATTTACCACGATGATCATCACGAGATAGATTTTGAAGTCGGATATGGAAGAAAAGCCGTCAGAGAGAGACTGAAAGCAGCCCCCGACGAAGTGATTGCCTATATGACCACCCAGGACAATCCTTATAAATCCGTAAGAAAAGCAATTAAAACCGGGTGGCATATCTTTGAACTTGACATTACCCTGGTTGACGGGAAATATAAAGTAGACTGGCTGATAGACAATGAGCTGGTTTCAACCGTGCAGCAAACGTATGGTGAAGAAATTCCGTTCCATATTTATTGCAGCGTGGAAAATCTGGAGTTTATGGGAGACAAACCAGCTTCAAAAGACAATTACGGTATGTATGACTACGTCAAATACGTATACCACAAATAATAAGAACCTACTTAAGAATCCATTATGAATTACGTAAGAAAACTGGTTGTTCTGCTCTCCTTTACTCTATATACCTTACTATTCGCACAGATTGCCTGTGCCAGGAATAATCCTGCAAAATATATCCAATCCATTTCAACAAAAGCACAAAAGGATAATGTGCTAAGAATGGATGTCGAAATCAATTTTAAGAAAGCTTTAGATTATACGGTAGAATATTGGAAAGCCGACGCAGAAAATTTCATTCAAAAAACGCGTTTGCATCATTCGGATAAAGGTAAGACAAAGACAACACTGGTTTTNCTGGAAGCAAATTCCAAATACAATTTTAAGGTAATAGTTCATAAAGGTAAGAAGCGGATAAGTTCAAATGCCTATCCGTTCACAACTCCACTCATGCCCAGTGATGTGCCTGAGTATACCATGGAAATGGATAGCCTGCCCCGTGAGGTGCCGGGCTATCTGATCCTTGGTCGTAGCCATCAGAAGCCGGGCTATCTGACCATCATCAATACGGCCGGAAAAGTCGTCTGGTACCAGAATATGGGCGATGANCTCGTCTTGGTAGCNGATTTTGACACGATTCATCAGACCATACAGTGCAATATCGGCAGGCAACGCGGAGATAAATATACCGGAAAATACCTGCAGGTGATGGATTTATACGGAAATATCCTTTTGAGAAAAGATGTTACATCCATGTATGTACATCATGAAACAAGAAGAATGCCTGATGGTAATCTTTTGATGGTCAACTATGTTCCCAAGCAATTTGATTTGACCTCTCAAGGTGGAACAGCCAATGAAACTGTTTTTGGAGATGGCTTTACCATCATGGATATGTCCGGAAACGTCTTGTATCAGTGGGATTGCTTTGGAGAAAAAAATCCAGCTCAGGAACCTCAAATTATGCTCAATGCCGTTCATCAATGGGATGATGACAAAGGCCACAAGAAGTACAACCTTGATTTGGGGAAAGGCATGTCCGAAAACCTCCTGAAAGACGACTGGTTGCATGCCAATAGCGTGAACTACGATGCCGAAGGAAATTTTTACATCTCCTTCAACAACCTTAGTGAGATATGGAAGGTTAACAAAGAGACCAAGAAAGTGGTTTATCGCTTGGGAGCAGGTGGAAACCTGACTATGCTGGGATCCAATTCGATGAGTGGTGTGCATTGCGTCAACGTACTGGAGAAGGATAAATTACTATTTTTGGACAATGGCTGCAAAACACAACATTCGAAAGTATGGGAATGCAAAATCGATGAGCAGGCAAAAACGGCCGAAATGAAACTGATGATAGAGTTGCCAACATCCTTGAGCACCGTTAACCGGGGAGGGGTCAACCTGATAGAAAACAAATACCTGATCATAAACTCAACCACCAGCAATTCCATTCTATTCACAGATCTGGATGGAAGAATTCTTCGTATTCTCAAAACCCCCCATCAGACCTACAGGGCAAATTATATTCCCCCGTTTGACTATTGATATTAAAATTCTGGCATAAACAAAGAACGTTCTTTTCGAGAATATCACCTATGAAAATAAAGGATTGTTTTAAATCAAAAGTGCTGCTGCTTGTTCTGTCCCTTTTTGCGGGGGAAGCCATGTCGGCGCAGAATGATACATTGCCCGGAGATCTGGCCGATGTCAAATCGTTGAATGAAGTGATCGTTGTCGGCTATGGCACTCAAAAAATAAAAGATCTGACGGGATCCGTATCGGCTGTGCCATCCGCGGCACTGGATCAACCGTCAAGTTCTGTGGATCACCTTTTGCAGGGGGTGGCACCTGGTATTCAGGTTACCCCGATTTCAGGCCAGCCGGGAGGGGGTGTCAGTATTCGAATTCGGGGAGGAAGCTCTATTCAGGGAGGAAATGAACCTCTGTTCGTCATTGATGGTTTCCCACTCAACAGTACCACCAATACGGCAGGGGTCCTTTCTGGTTCGGCTTTGAGTCCGCTCTCAGAAATTGATCCCTCGGATATCGAGTCTATAACCATACTTAAAGATGCTTCGGCTACTGCCATATACGGTTCACGTGGAGCAAACGGAGTCGTTATTGTGACAACCAGGCGCGGGTTGAAAGGGAAAGGCGAGGTCTCTTATGAAGGGAATTTCGGAATGCAGCAATTACGTAAAAAGATAGACTTGCTTAATGCCCATGATTTTGCTGTGCTTCGCAACGAGGCGCTTTACGATAAGAATCCTTCCGGAGGCGCCTGGCAATATCTTTCGGAGCAGGAGGTTGCCAAGCTTGGAGATGGCACAGACTGGCAGGATGCAGCATTTCGAAATGCTTTAATGCAAGACCATCATATTTCCATATCCGGCAGAAATGCGAGAACGCAATACGCCATATCCGGCGGATATCTGTCTCAGGAAGGTCTGCTCATCAGTACCAACCTGCAGCGTCTTAGCGGTAGGATAAACCTTCATTCAGACGTGACGGAACGGTTTCATTTTGGATTGAATGCGACAGGAAGCAAGAACGATGCCGATGTTGCTCCGCAAGGAACGGTTTCCGCATTGCTGACCATGCCTTCTACGGCTACCGTTTACGCATCGGATGGGAGTTATACGCTCCGAAACCCTTTCGAAAACATCATATCCAATCCCATAGCTTCTCTAAAAGAGCAAACAAACCAGACCACCAGTTATCGGTTTCTTGGTACGGTTTACGGGGAATATGAATTTCTAAAGGATCTTAAATTGAAGGTATCCTTGGGCATGGATATTAAAAACGACAAAGAAAACAGCTATATTCCCAGTACAGTCTATGAAGGTAGCCTTTGCAACGGTATTGCCAGCGTGGGCACAGGAAATGCCTCTTCCTGGCTGAATGAGAATACCCTGACTTATGCCACTACGATCAAGGACAAACATACTTTCAATGCTTTGCTGGGCTTTACACAGCAAGAGTATGAATTTGAGTCGCTGACAACAGGATCCTCTGATTTTGTATCGGATGATTTGACGTACAACAGTCTGAGTGCTGGATCCATTGTTACCACACCCACTTCCGATTACGCTAAGTGGTCGCTACTTTCCTATCTGGCCCGTGTCAACTACGACTATTCGGGACGCTATTTTCTGACAGCTAGTATGCGTGCCGACGGCTCTTCCAAATTTGGTAAAAACAACAAATGGGGCTATTTCCCTTCGGTCGGTTTGGCCTGGAAGATGGAAGGTGAAAATTTCTTTCCCAAAAACGGTTGGGTAAGCGACTTGAAAATCCGCACCAGCTATGGAGCGACCGGAAATCAGGATATCGGAGTCTATCAGTCGTTGTCCACACTCAGCAGTGTGAAATATGTTCTGAACGGTGTACAGGTTGTCGGCTATAGCCCAAACAACATTGCAAACGATGATCTGGGATGGGAGAAGACCAACCAGATAGACGGTGGGGTGGATCTTGGTTTGTGGCAGGGACGTCTTAAATTGACAGCCGATGTTTACTACAAGAAAACCACCAACCTTCTTTTGAATGTGGAAATTCCCTGGACAACGGGCCATGCAACTTCCCTTCAGAATTGCGGTTCTGTTGAAAATAAAGGACTTGAATTGGGCCTGGATTCCAGAAATATATCCAATGGCTCTTTTTGCTGGAATACAGGATTTAACATTTCTTTCAACCGGAATAAGATTTTAAGCTTAAGCGAGATCGATGACAGTTTCATCAGCGGAAAATATGTCTATCAGGTGGGCAAGCCACTTGGCTCTTTTTACGGATGTGTCACAGACGGTATTTTACAGGAAGATGAAATAGATACCAAGGGAAAATTTACGGGAAAGACAACCCCTAAGGCCGGGGATCGCCTCTACAAGGATGTGGACAAAAACGGCTCTTTTTCTAACGGTTCTGACCGTACCATCATTGGTGACGCGCAACCTGACTTCATTTTCGGGTTGACCAATAACTTTACGTATAAACGTTTTGATTTGTCCGTCATGTTTCAAGGATCCTACGGGAACGATATCCTGAACGGAAACAAGCAAACCCTGGAATTGTTCACAGGACAGCAGAACGCCTCTGGCTCTGCCCGTGACAGATGGACAGCGACCAATACGGATACAGATGTACCCCGTGCTTCTTCCGATCCTTCGGACATTTTTTGTGACCGCTTTGTGGAAGATGGTTCCTTCGTCCGTCTCAAAACCCTGTCCTTAGGCTATAATGTGCCGGAGGAATGGGTTAAAAAGATGAAGTTGACCGATGTAAAAGTGAATGTCATTGGACAAAACGTATTGACATGGACCAAGTATTCCGGTTTTGACCCGGAAATAACCACAGGCAGCAATGCCACTATGGGTACCGATTCTGGTATATATCCCGTAGCCAGGACTATTAGTGTAGGTTTAAAAGTTGTTTTTTAAGAAAATGAGAAAAATGCGAAATAGTATATATGTCATGCTTTTGCTGCTTGGGCTGTCTTCCTGCGTTGATCTGGATGAGGCTCCCAAATCCAACCTGACAACCAACCAGTTTTACAACAATGAGGATGATGCTGTTGCTGCGGTCAATGCCATTTACCATCGGATGTTCACCAATACCGAAGGAATGCTGGCATCGGGTGTGCTTTTTAACCGGCAGCTGATGATGTATGAAATGGCGACGGATGATTATACTGCCGGTCCACGAACAAGAAGTGCACAGGTGGTGGAGATGTCCAAGCTGAACCACTCTGCGAGCAACATCGCCATCGAGTATGCCTGGGAATATACCTATCAGGCCATTAATCTGGCCAACATTGCCATTGCCAGGATAGCGCAGATATCGAGTGAAAACATCAATGACAGCATACGCCTGCGATTGATCAATGAGGCGAAGTTTTTGCGCGGATGGAATTATTTCAATTTGGTAAGGTGGCACGGGGAAGTACCCTTGATCTTGCACGAGACAACAACATTGGACGATGCCTCCATCCATCCTGCTCAATCTACGGAGGAAAAAGTCTATGAACAGATAATCAGTGATTTTAAGGATGCAGAATCTCTTCCTGCCCCCAGTGAATACACCGGTTCTGATATTGGCCGGGCAACCTCGGGTGCTGCAAAAGCATTTCTTATCAAGGTTTACATCACCAGGCAGGAGTGGCAGAAAGCGGCAGATAAAGCTCATGAACTCATTGGTTTGAAATGGTACGATTTGTTTGAAAATTACGCAGATGTTTTTGCACCGGAAAAGAAAAATGGCATCGAGCATATTTTCTCAGAACAATTTGAAGGTGCAGACGGATATACATCCCACAGGCTTGCACAGACTACAGCTCCCAGCGAATCGCCTTTCAACGGCGATTACGTGGATGCCCCCAACCATTCAAGCGGACTTTTTGAGAGTTTCAGTGAGAACGACACCAGAAAATATGTTACTTTCGCCAAACAACTGACCGATCCTCTGACAGGAAAGACTGTTACACTGAGCGAGGTTCATTTTAATAAATACTGGGATAAAACCACTCCGTACAATCAGGCTAAGTCTTCCATCAACGTCCCCATTATACGGTACGCGGATGTCCTGTTGATGTATGCGGAAGCACTGAATGAGCTGGAAGACAGGGAGAATGCCTACACTTATCTGGACAAAGTGCGTGAACGTGCCAAAATTGCTTCTTTGAAGTCTGTTGCTCCGGACCTGGACAAGGACGCCCTGAGGGATTCCATCTTCCAGGAACGGCGGAAGGAATTCACCCTGGAGTATCAACGTTGGTTTGATTTGGCGCGCAGGGGTTCAGATGAATATGTCAAAGCACTGAAAGCAGCGGGAAAGACGAATGCGGCAGCCCGCCACATTCATTTTCCAATACCGCAGCGTGAGCTGGATGCCAACCCCAGCCTTCATCAACTGACGGATTGGGTAAGCTATTAGTTTAAAGAAAAATCTATATGAAAAAGTAAAAATTTGTTTTAGGAATGCCCTGACTGACTGTGCTTTTCTGTGGCTGTACAGGTGTTCAGATGAAAGAAGCCCCCGTAACCATGTCCTGGGAAAAGGGAGAGAAGGATCCGGCAACAGGATACTACTCAAATACTTTTCTTATCCGGAATTTGTCGGACAAGCCTTTGGACAAAAATTGGGTGATCTATTTCTCACAATTGCCTCAGGACTACAGGCAACCGGATAACAATCCCATAAAGATTGAGGCTGTCAATCCCAACTATTTTAAAATGTATCCAACAGCTGGCTATCATTCCATCCAGGCACACGATTCTTTGCAAGTATCTTTTTGGAACACCAGCGGTCTTTTGAAGAGGATCCAGGCACCCGAAGGAGCCTATATGATCGTGTCGTCCGGTAAAAAGGCGAGTGCTCCTCTTCCGGTAGGTCTTAAAGTCCAGCCATTTACAACGAGTATTGAGGCCGATAACGTAGGTGTTCAAGCAGGAAAGATCTCTGATGGAAAGATCATGTACGATCAGAACGAGCGTTTTAATAAACCTGAGTCTCTTTCTTCCACCGATATGTTGCCTACTCTAAAAAACGTGATGTCTGTCGAAGGTCGGTCCACGATATCCAGGGATGTAAAACTGAATTTTGATGAAGCTTATGCAGGAGAAGCCAGGATACTGACAGAAAAACTGAAAGGCCAGTATGGCATAGATGCCGGTGCCGGTAAAAGCGGCAGCACCACCATTACTTTAACCAAACTTCCCGGAAATGTCGTACCTGTCAACGACGAATACTATGAGCTCTCCATTCAAGAAAACGCCGTGACCATAAAAGGAAACACCTCTCATGCTGTTTTTGATGGCGTTCAGACATTGCTGGCTTTGTTCAGGGAGAAATCATTTCCTTGTACTGTCGAAAACCTTTCCATCAAGGATTATCCGGGTCTCCCCTATCGGGGAATCATGCTCGATGTTTCCAGAAATTTCACAACGAAAGACAATCTTCTCAAACTTCTTGATGAACTCTCCGCTTACAAACTGAATGCCTTGCATCTCCATTTTTCGGATGATGAAGGCTGGAGACTCGAAATACCCGGACTGGAAGAGCTGACTTCGGTCGGTGCCCGGCGTGGTCATACCTATGATGAGTCAGAGTGCCTGTATCCAGGCTATGACGGAACCTTTGACCCTGAGAACCGTAATTCCATGAGCAATGGCTACTATTCCAAAAGCGATTTTATAGAACTGCTCCGGTTTGCGGCTTCTCGTCATATTCAGGTCATACCTGAGATCGAATCTCCGGGACATGCCCGTGCATCTATTGTTTCCATGAAAGCCCGATACAAGAAGTATGCAAAAAAGGATCCCGCCAAAGCGCAGGAGTATCTTTTGAGTGACCTCGACGATAAGTCGAGCTATGCTTCGGCACAGCTCTATAATGACAATGTAATGAACGTAGCATTGCCTTCTACCTACCGGTTTCTGGACAAGGTTGTTAAAGAAATTGCGGCCATGTACAAAGAGGCCGGCGTTCCCCTTAACAGCATTCATATTGGAGGAGATGAAGTAGCCGATGGTGCGTGGCTTGGTTCCAAGCCTTGTCAGGATTTGATGAAAAAATTGAACGTGACACAATCAGCCCAGCTTGAGGATTATTATTTCAAACAAATAGCCCTGTTACTGGAGAAAAATAACCTGAAAATGAGTGGATGGCAGGAAATAGCCCTGAACCATACTACCGGAGACGATGCTTTCTTCAGCAAGAGAATCGCAGGAGCTTACTGCTGGAGAAACAATCCGGAATGGAATTCTGCAGAGATTCCCTACAATCTGGCCAATAAGGGTTATGACGTTATTTTATGCAATGTTAATAGTTTGTACATTGATATGGCTTACAATAGCCATCCAAACGAACCCGGCCTATATTGGGGAGGCTTTGTCGATGAAAACAAGTCTTTCTCCGTACTTCCATTTTCCATCTATCGTTCTTTGCGTAACAAAATGTCAGGCCAGCCTGTTGATGTCATTCTGGCTGAAAAAGATCAGGAGAAACTCACACCTGAAGGCAGAACCCACATCAAAGGCGTCCAGGCTGAATTGTTTTCTGAAACGCTCCGGAATTTTGGAATGGTGCAGTATTACATTTTCCCAAAAATCCTTGGTATGGTGGAACGTGGCTGGAATGCCGAACCGCAATGGGCCTCTATCAATGAAAGCCAGCAGGAGGCCGAGGCTTACGAAAAAGACCTGCAACATTTCCATGCCGTTGTGATTCAAAAAGAATTGCCTCAACTTAGCAAGGAAGGAATAAACTTCCGCTTGCCTCAACCCGGTATTTATGTTAAAGATGGCTGGTTGTATGCCAATTCCCAGATAGCAGGTGCTGAAATCCGTTATACCACAGATGGTAGTGAGCCAACCCTACAATCAAGTTTGTGGCAAGGTCAGGTTGAATGCACAGCCAAAATGGTAAAGGCCAAGCTGTTTTATTTGGGAAAAGCCAGCGTGACTACGGTGTGGATTGAAAAGTAAGACTGTTTATAAAGACTATTTTAGGAGATAATTGTGATGCAAAAATCAATGATATTGGTTTGTTCTTTTCTGGTTTTGTTTGGAGGGTGTAAATCAGAGGAAAAAGACTCCTCAGGTTCCTGGGAACTTGTATGGAGCGATGAATTTGAAGGCAATCAACTGGATGGAACCAAATGGAGGATCCAGACAGGCCCGGGCCCCTGGGGGCTTAACGAGCTGGAATACTATTCTGATGCGGCAACAAACGTAGCCTGCTCAGACGGCAACCTAGTCATTACAGCAAGAAAAGAGGACTATGGCGGTCGCAACTATACTTCGGGACGGCTGATGAGCAAGCAAACTTTTACACTTGGAAAGATTGAGGCACGGATAAAGTTGCCCTGGGGGCAGGGAATGTTTCCTGCATTCTGGACGTTAACCGACAACTACGATGAGCCCGGAAAATATGGAGAGATTGATATTCTCGAGATGGTGGGAAGTGCAAATGGCGTTGAGAATGCAACGATTTGGGGTAGTGCTCATCGGTCCGATTTGAACAATTTGCCTGACGGACTTAAATCGGTCTCAAAAGCATATACAACTCCGGATTATTCCAGGTTCAATAAGGCCTACCATGTGTTCACTGTAGAAAAATACATTGACAGACTGTTGTTTTATGTTGATGGAAATCTTTTTATGACCCAGATGATGAACTCAGATGGTTCAGACGGATTTTCAAATCTTCAGGACAACCCGGCGAATATTATCATGAATCTTGCTGTTGGTGGAAGCTGGGCCGGAGATCCGGATGCGACGACACAATGGCCACAGCAGATGTGCATCGACTATGTCCGTTATTATCAGTGGAAAGAGAATTAAAAGACGTACCCCACACTTACTTTGTTTTCCCTGACGCTGTGCTCTACATCGGGGTAATACTTATAGTAGCTGTAACGGTATAAATAGCCTGTTTCCGTTGCTAAGCAGGAAATGATTGTTGATTACATAACTCAATGCCAGCCTTGCCACACTCAGGCTGGCATTGCCTTTGTCCCCTTGCACGCTTGAATGTAGTTTATCCGGATTGTTGGGATTGTAGCCAACCCATGAGTAGATGCGGTAGTCTTCCGTAAATAAGCCAACTGCAGCTTTATTGCCAAAAAGGAGCTGGAAGTTGAGCTTGGAACTGAAGCCACTTCCCATATTGTAGTCTCTGTCCTCCACTTTATAGTGGTCGGTTTGGCTGCCTCCCAGAAATATGGCACTCAGATAAGCGGAAGTTAAAAACGTGATGTTCCTTTTGGATTTGTATTGATAAATGAGTCCGGGTCCGACAGAAGCAGCTTCCGAGATCTTGTACGGACTTAAGGACACATTGTTGATATCAGCCTTGGACTGATAATAGTTGAAATGCTGATAAAGTCCGATGGCAAGTTGCCTGTTGGGCTTTTTCAGGGTGATATCCTTGGAATAAAGCATACCAAGAGCATTGACCCTGCCTACTATCGGCTGTTTTGTGAGTACGTTCAAGGCAACCTTGAACGAAAAATAGTCGTAGGGTTTTTCGTTGTCCTGATCGTATGGATTTCCATAATTTAGTCCCATATCGATGCACATCATATCACTGAAGTCTGTTTTTTCCTTCAGGATATCGGCGATATAGCGATGTCCGATGTTTGTGTACAACACGATGGGTGTGACGGGCATGGTGTTGCCTCTGGTCAATCGGTGTTTCCAGGCATCTCCATTGATAATCCGGCCAATTCCCCTGATGGGTGAAATGAGGGTGAGCAATGCTTCTCTCTTGAAACGGTCAAAGCCGAAAGTCCGGTCGTCAATAATCTGGTCGGAAAGCCTGAACGTCATTTCCCCCAGGCTGGCTCCGCCGATACTGGTAGCCAGGAAGTCGTTGATGGCAGGGTATTCGTTTTCCATAAAGAATTCCCACATCCAGCTTCCTCCTGCGGCGAAAGGCACCGATTCCCAAAAATTCATCCCGTTTGAACGTGCGGCGTTGAAGTAAAGTCCGCCATGGTATGGATGGGCAAAAAGATTGGTGACAAACATATCGTTGTCCCATACAAACCCTTGCCTGAAATTATTTTTCATGCTTGTAAGGTTGATGCGGGCGTATTCTCCATTAACAACGAACCGGTCAAATCCCCACACGCTTAAATTTGTCCCGAGAATCAGTCCTGTAGCCTTAGGCCAGTTTTTTGTCAGTTTTGTGAGATCCTTCTGGTTCTTTGCATTCAGGACAGAGGTTGTATCAGTGTTCCATTGTCCGTAGACCGGCAATATGGTGAGGCAAAGAAGAAAGGTAAGCAGGGTCTTCTGGAAATTCATGCGAATGAACTTTTTTATTGTGGTTATGGTCTGGGAGAAAACTGGAAAAACCAACCAATTTGACAGCAAAAGTAAATAAAACCTAAATAAATCGGTGTATAGCTTTTGTTATCAATTATTAATTTGTTAAGAAACAACTTGAGCGTTAGAAAGTTGCATTTTGGAGAATAATCTTTTAATATGTTATTCTACCGGTACAAGAATCATTTGTTCAATTATGATCCTATCTTTGGGACGTTTTAGAAACCAGTCGGTTTCGAAGATTGTTTCATTCAAATAAATCCGAACGCTACAAATATGAAAGAAATTGATATCAAAGCCCGTACCGGGCAAGCGGTGGAAAATTTCAGGAATGGATACAATTGTGCTCAGTCCGTGGCCATGGCGTATGCCGACCTATATCCGATAGATCCGGAAAACATCAAGATGCTTTCAGCACCCTTTGGAGGTGGTATGGGTCGCTTGCGTGAAGTTTGCGGAGCGGTCACCGGCATGTTCCTGATTCTGGGGTTGGAATATCCAGTTACAGATCCCCACGACAAAGCCGCAAAAGCCGCAAACTATGAGGCTGTTCAGCGTACAGCCCTGGAATTCAAGGAAAAAATGGGAAGTTACATTTGTGCCGATTTGTTGAAGGTCGGTAGACATCCAGAGCATCCCATGCCGGACGACCGCAATGCCGAATATTATGCCAAACGCCCTTGCGCCTTTTGTGTGGCTGTGGCAGCAGAGATCCTGGGAAAAGAACTAAACAGGACTAAGTAAGGGTATCATATCTTTGCCACCAATTGGAATACAGGATATTCCAGTTCGTTTCGTTTGATCAGATAACAAGTTTTATATTCAATATTCCTGAATCCAGCTACCAACAGAGCATTTGAAAGGTCCTTAGGGCTAAATCCTTTATGGACGTCTGTCGCTCCCTGATGGAAAGAGCCATCTTCCGTATAAAGGTCGGCTATGGCCAAATAACCGCCAGGGTTGAGCATCTTTAGCCATTTGTCGAGGATATCTTTGATGTCGGTAATGTGATGTAGTACCATTTGAGAAAAGATGCAATCAAACGTTCCTTTCCTGTAGTCCGTTTCTACCAAGTCCCATTGTAGTGGCTTCAGGTTTTTGGATTTGGCTTGTAGCCACTTTCTCCTGCATGACCTTGACCATTTCCTCTGACTGATCCATCATCACGATTTCGGAAAACCGGTCGGATAGCAGAAAGCTCATCAGGCCTGTACCTGCACCGTATTCCAACGCTTTCATCTCCCTGCTTACGGGTACAAGTTCCAAAAGAGCCTTGGCTACAGCCTCGGCACGTTCCAGAAAAAGTGGATTGGAATCCCAGTCTCTGGCTCTGCTGTCAAATTCGCTCATGTTCTTTTAAATAGAGCGGTAAAGATATCTTTTCCATTCATTCTTTCCAAAAAGAGTCTGTGATGTCCAGAAGTTGGTTTTCTTTTATTTTGTAAAGCCGTTGATTGGTTTTCTTGTTTTTAAGTCCTCCAAGTTTTTCATTGTATGGTCCAAGTTTGATATAATGAAAATGGCTTAATTTGAAGTTGGCAGGAAGATCCGGTTTGCCCGAATACCAACCCACCTTGACCTTTGCTACGGTCTGTTCATGCAGGAATGAAGCCATTTTTTCCACTTCTTCCGGGAAGGCGTCTCCTCCCATAAAGCAGACACAAGTTACGGCCTTGCCGTATCTTTCAAGAAGGCAAAGCAGGCTTTCTTGGGTCAGAAGTTCTCCGACGTCCTGCCACAACCACGGACTGTGGCAGTCCTTGCAGTGGTTGGGGCAGTTGGTGAGGTTGATGGCCAACGTGGTTTCATCGGGGATTTCCTGAAAGACAATATCGTAGTCAATGTACCGGAGCATAAAACCTTGTTGCGGCCTCCCTCTGCCGGCTTTGCGAAAAATTACTCACTCGTTTCATGTAGCCGATGACCCTTGTCAGGTAATCTGTGTTCTTGCTGTGGCAAACGGGACATTCCTTCAGGTACCTTTTGTCTATGTGTCCGCAGTCGTTGCAGACCGTGTTGGGTATGTTGAACGTGAAATAGTTGCAGCCTTCCTGGGCTGCTACACGGAACAAGTTCCTGTATTGTTCCTTGCTCAAATGTTCCTCCAGATTCAGGTGAAGTGCCGAGCCGCCGGTGAGATGTTCAATGTATTCTTTTCCGTGCAGGCGTATTTTGTCGACAATATTCAGGGTTTTGTCTTCTACGATGTAGAAATAGCTGTTGTAACATTCGCGTGGAACAGCGTAACCGTCTTCCTTGTCCCATTTGGCGTGCTTCACTCCGACGTTTTCGGCGGGAATCATCTCGCAGTTGAACATAACGTCTTTGGTTCTGTATTTCTTGTTGTATTTTTCTACCAGTCCGAGCACTTCCTGAACAAAGCTCCTATATTTGCCGCTGTCCTTGATTTCGATGCCCATGAATTCAGCAGCTTCCACCAATCCGTTGACCCCAATGGTCAGGTACTGGCGGCTCATATTGATGTAACCAGCGTCAAAGAGTGGGAGCAGACCCTTGGATTGCAATTGCTTGAGATTTTCGTTGTAGCCGTTCTGGACTTTGTGAACCAGGTCCACAACTTCTTCCAGAAAAGAAAGATGAGGCAATCCGGATTTTACGGCATGTTGGATGCATCGGTTCAGGTTGATGGTCAGAACACTCTTGGATCCTGTGGAAACCCCTCCAGCACCCAGGGTATAGCTGAATCCGTTGTCTTGTATTTCATTGCGCAGACGGCAGCAACTGCTCAGGGAGTCGGCGTTGTCACTCATGTAGGTGAAAAAGGAGTGCCCTTCTGCGTACATTTCTGCCGTGAAATCGCCGTATTCCTTGTCCAACACATCCCCATCTTTGGTCAGCAGGGCCATGGTCTCCACCGGAAAAGTCAGGATGGCTTTGGTACGTTCTTGGTTGAACCATTTCATAAATCGCTTTTGCAACCAGTTGAGCGAATCCCAATGGGGTTTGCTCCCGTTGGGGAAAACAAAGTTTTCAAACAGGCTGTTGAAATAATACCTGTCGTAATAGGAGATGTTCCAGAACACGGCCTGGAAGTTTCTGGCTCCTGTAGGTTGGTTGATGGAATAGACGATCTGTTCGAAACAGTCGGTGATGATCTTGTCCAGCGTGCGTTGTTTTTTTGATAGGTCTACCGTTTTGCCAGCATGCAAATAGTAGTCTTCGCCATATTCCAACCCGATGAAATAATTCATGTACATCAGGAATTCCGGGGTGGCACAAGCTCCGCTCAGCATGCTGGAGACCATGAACACCATGTTGACGAAGCCTCCGCAGAAGGATTTCAGGTTGGTGGGCACGGTGGAGTTTCCTCCTATGGAAAGTGTCCCTCCGATAAGCCAGGGATACATGGTAATGCTGGCGCAGTAGTTAGCCAGACTGGTCTCGTCGTTTTTATAAATGTAGTGTTGGTTGAGCAGTTCCAGATATTTGTCCGATAGCTCCTTACCATACATTTCTTTCAGCCGGTCTGTCAGTAGTTTCCGGTTCAAACGAATGAAATTGGATTTGGGAAGTTCCCCGATCAAAGTGGCGATATTTTTGTTTTCCACGTTGGCGTTGGCATCGTACTTGCTGCCCGATGCAGGATTTTTGGCGTCGCAGTAATCCATCAGAAAATTGAGTTTGTCCCTTACCTCGCGGTCCTCCAGATGTTTTTGCCGGTAAAGCATGTAGGATTTTGCCACGTTGTAGTAACGTTCCGACATCAGGGCCACTTCCACCTGGTTCTGGATATCCTCCACGGTGGTGCCGTTGGAGATACTGACCCGGCTCAGAATGTTGGTCAGAACATCCTGGGTTGCAAAACTGCCTACTGACAAGAATGCTTTTGCAACGGCATTCTTGATTTTGTCAATGGAAAACGGCTCTTTTTTCCCGTCTCTTTTGACAATGAAAATCTCTGAACTGATCATAGTTTGTGTTTAAGAATAAAACATTTTGTTCATTGCATAAACAGAACAACGTATGGAGGTATAATAAAAAGACCTGTAGATATACCATTAAGGAAAGGGGTATCCCAGTTCATTCTATCGCCTTTCACCCGAAAGCCCTGAATACTGTTTTTATAATGGCAGGTCTTCTGACTTGTTTCGTTCGGGCGCCTTCCCAGCCTTGAAGGCCAGTGGCGGAGATTGCCGGAGATGTCCATTGCTGGACAGAAACTTACAGCTACGGGGATAGTTCCTGACTTTCACAGGATTCCCTTTTGATTCTCGTTCACGTACATGTGATTTGAGAAACCATTATGGAACAAAGATAGCTTTAAATTTTATTTTACAGGTTATCCGCGAATAAAATACACGGCCCGTTTTGAAAGCGTAAAATTTGCTTTTTCTTGCAAAAACTTTCTGCAATATGGATTGTTATCCCTAAAGGATTATTGAGCCACTCTTACTAAAATTATGAACATGAAAAAGCAAATAAAAGTGTTAACTATCTCCTTGTTGACCATGGGTTTTGTTATTTTCCTTATAACAAATTGCACCAGCGAGGAAAAAGACGATAAAACAGAAGCAACGGTTCCGGTTGTGTCCACCAATGATGTATATAATATCACCTATACGACTGCGGAAGTGGGTGGAACAATTGTTTCTGACGGTAAATCCAAGATTTTGGGTAGCGGTTTTTGCTGGGGCAGGGGGACATCTCCGACGATAGACAGCACTCATACATCAGACGGAGCACAAACCGGTGATTTCAGGACAAACATGACCAATCTGGAAGAAGGCACTACTTATTACGTACGGGCTTATGCCACCAATGCTGTAGGAACCGGATATGGAAGTGAGAAAACATTCACCACCGGACTTTCCTGCCAGACCATGGTTTCAAGACATCCGGGTTATCAGGTTTGGGCGGGCAATACGCCTTATTTTCAGGAAACAAACCATTATGACTACTTCTATAGTATAGACAAGTATGGCTATACGCTGATAGGAGAATCGACAACAACACAGACTTTCAATACCGGGACATACAAGTATTATGTTATTGTTTCAAAATACTGGAATTGTCTGGATGCCATACAATTCAGCGATGGCAGTTATTACGATCACGGGCAGGGTTATACGTTGTATACCGGTCTGACCGATGTCTCCGCAATCACCGGCCCACCCGACGGTATTTACGGCAAATTCGGCTACAAGACCTTGTGTCCTCCAGGAGGTACGGCAACATTCAACGGGTACATTACCGACGATGCAACGATCACTTCCAGAGGTGGAGGATTGAAAGTTATTGTAGGTATTGGTTGTCAGTGAAAAATTGTACATTTACAGTCTCAAATTTATGTAATATGAAGACTGTACTGAACTTCTTGTGCCGAATAAGAGAGAACAACAACAAGGAATGGCTTGACGCCAACCGATCTGAGTATAAGGCTGCTGTTGATGTTTTCAATGCTTTTGTTGAAAAACTGATTGTTGGTCTCGGTGAATTTGATCCTTCTGTAAGGGGCCTTTCCGTCAAGGATTGTACTTACCGGTTCAATCGTGATATTCGGTTTTCTCCCAACAAGATGCCTTATAAGACTCATTTTGGTGCCTATGTTTGTCCTCACGGCAAGAAGTCAGGCTATGCCGGATACTACTTTCACATAGAGCCTCAGGACAGCGGTTATCTTGGCGGGCATCTGCTTGCAACAGGTCTGTATGCACCTCTGCCTAAGGTTCTGGAAAGTATTCGTGAAGAAATATTTCTGAACGGTGATTCGTTTGATGCGGCTGTCCGTGAAGCCAGAAATTTTGTTCTGGAAGACAGTCAGGCTTTGAAAAGGGTTCCCAGAGGTTATCCTGCCGATTTCAAATATGCAGAATACCTGAAGCTTAAGAATCCATCTCTTTCAAAATCGTTTGATGATGATTTCCTCCTGAGTGATGATCTGCTGGAAAACGTTGTTGCTTTGTTTAAAGAAACCTATACGCTGAACACCTGGCTGAACAGAGCCGTGGAATATGCGATGGAAAAGTGATGGCAGAATGACTACATTTAAAAAGAAAATTAACGCAGTAAGAGGCAGTGTATTCAAGAATCTGGCAAAGATTGTCCTTTCTTCTGACCACCAGAATGTGGATACGATCAATAAGGCAAAAGTTCGACGGGTTTTGGTTGTCAGACCAAACCATCGGCTGGGAAATCAATTGCTGATGACTCCTGTGGTTCAGGAAGTCCTGGATACGTTTCCCGGTTGCACTGTGGATTTGTTTACGGGTAAAGTTTCTCCCATTCTTTTCAGAAATTATGAACGCATTGAAAGAATCATCAGGATACCCAGAAAGCCTTTCGATGAATTGTTGAAATACATCAAGGCATGGCTCTTGCTCAGAAGCAAGAGCTACGACCTTGCCATCAATGTTTCTCGGGGTTCCTCATCGGGCAGGCTGGCCATGAAGCTTTCGCGGGCCACCTGTAAAGTTTTCGGAGATCCGGTGGAAACCCTGGCCAGGGAACACAAAGATTACAGGCATATCGCCAAATATCCGGTCTATAATTTACGCCATGCATTGTCGAAGATGGGTATTGCTGATGCCAACATAGCTATTCCCCCGCTGAATATTAAGTTGGATGCCGAAGAACTGGCTTCCGGAAAAAAAATTCTTGATTCGCTCATAGAAAACAAAGAGGCTAAAACGATTTGCCTGTATACGTTTGCCACTGGAACAAAATGCTATTCGGAAGAATGGTGGTTGGGTTTTTATGAAAGATTGAAAACCCAATATCCGCAGTTCAATATTTTTGAGATACTGCCTGTTGAAAATGTTTCGATGATTGGTTTCAAGGCTCCTTTCTTTTATAGCAAGGATGTCCGTGAAATGGCAGCCATCATTGCGAATGCGGCCGTCTTTATTGGTGCAGATTGTGGTGTCATGCATCTGGCAAGTGCTGCCGGTACGCCAACTATCGGATTTTTTTCTGTAACCGATCCTGAAACGTATGGCCCTTATAATGCAGGAAGTAAGGCTTTAATAACCAGTCAGCTCACGCAGGATGATATATTCAATGCAATAAATAAGGTACTTTGCTGAAAAAAACGGTTGGGAATCTTATTTCCAACCGTTTTTGCACAAGGGAACTCCTAACGTAAGATTGGGAACCCGGTCTTCTGCCTGATGGAGAACAACCCTATTTTTTGTCCTGAAGGCCAAAATCCTGCCACTGGGTTTTCTTCGAAATCCCTTTTGATCACTTTCTTGGCTTCCTGTACCTGCCTCTTCACTTCATTCAGTTTGGCATTGGCCTGACGGGTTTTGGTTCTTACGTCGGCCTTGAGCTTATCGTTTTCGTCGTTATAGGTTGCTGCCAGGCGGTTATCGGCTTCCAGTCTGCTGATAAACTCATTATTTATCCCTTTGTTCTTTAACAGTTCCACATTTTTTTTCAAGCCAGTCAATAACAATTGTGTTTTGGCTACCTGATCTGAATAAACTTTAGACATAATATTATTTTTTAATGGAATGAGGGCCTATTTTTCTGCCTATATATTCCCTCAAATAATATATAGGAACTTCTTGGTGAATTCTTGTTTTCCTTGACTTTTGGACACGATTTTTGCTTTCGTCAGGAGTGAATCTTTGTTTGTACTATATGGTTATTTGTAAGATATATAGTGCTTTATGCTTGTTTCATATGGGCAAATTTAGGAGAAAAAATCAAAGTTTGTGACCTTCTATCTTTTGAAAATTAACAAAAATTAACCACCGAAAAAGCCTATATAGTATCTTCTAGAATGGATTTCGTCTTGTTTTTCTTTTTTCACTTCATGGCGTTTTGGCAAATCCTGCCAGTTAAAATTAACGTTGAAGGGTCTGTGTGCGGGTTGATGTCTTAAAAGCTGCTTCGTAATCTAAAAACATGTTAAAGAACATATTTTTTCGTCCAAAAGTTTGTTTACTATCCAAAAGTGCCCTACATTTGTACTGTGTTTTTCATGGTATTAGATTTAAGGTTAAGGAAGATTGGTTGTCGTGAGATAACCTTCTTTTGTTTTAGGGCATAACAATGCTTAAATGTTTGAAGTCGCTTGAGAGAGCGGCTTTTTTTATACAAGAAAAGGTGATTTAACTCCCTCAAAAGTCACTTCAACATCCAGAATTTCCGCTTCAGTATTCTTTTTCCGAGGCGCGAGTCCTGTTCATCTAATTTTGCACTCAAACTCAAGATTGCAAATTATGAAACGAACGATTTATTCATTGATGGTCTTATCGCTGGTTTGTCAGCAACTTTTTGCCCAGGAAACCGGAAATGGCGGATTCTCCTTGCAACAGTGCGTGCTGATGGCTGTTGAAAAAAATATCAATGTCAGAACAGCACGCATTGACAAGGAAAAAAGTGGATACAAGATAAACGAAACCCGCGCAGCCTTACTTCCAAAAGTTAATCTGGCTGGGAGTTTGCAGGACAATCTATCACTGCCAACCACCCTGATACCAGGTTCGTTCCTTGGCAAACCGGGTACCGATTATGCCATGAAGATGGGAAGTCAGTACAGTTCAAGTGCATCTGTAAGTGTAAGTCAGGTGCTATTCAACAGGACGGCGGTACTGGCCGTGGAAATAGCCAGAAAGTCGGAAGACATTTCGCAGTTGAGCCTCGAAAAAGCCGGCGAGGAAATTGTTGCTCAAGTGGCCAGACTTTATTTCCTTGCACAGACCACAGCCGAACAGCAAAAGTTGATTGAAGGAAACATCGCCCGTGCCGAGAAGATGAGAGACATTACAAAACTGACCGTGGAAAACGGCCTTGGCAAACAGGTGGATCTTGACCGCGTGAATGTAAACCTAGGCAATTACTATACACAGTTGAGCAATACAAAAGCTACGCTGGAACAACAGCTGAATCTGATGAAATACCTGCTGGACTTGCCACAGGAACAGCCCATTTTTCTTACCGAAAAAGCCGATAGGATTCTGTTGCAGGATGCTTCATTCCTGATTTCAGATTTTTCCGATCAAGTGGATATCAAGCTGCTCGAATCGCAGCAGGAAATGAACCTTCTAAACCAAAAATCCATCCGGAGCGGTTACTTGCCTACTCTGAGTCTTTCCGGTTCGTTGGGTTACCAGGGCCTCCAGTCTGAGTTTAAGGACTATTTCAAAAGTGGGAGCGATTGGTACCCTTCTTCATACATCAATCTGAACTTATCGGTGCCTTTGTTTGATGGAAACGAGAAACGCTCCAAATCACATCAGGCAAGGCTTGAATACCAGAAAACCCGGGAAAAGCTTGAAAGTACCCGGGAAAGCTTCGGTATGGACTACAAGAATGCCATGAACGCTTATCAGAACAATAAGACGAACGTGACCCGTCAGCAAGAAAATCTGAGATTAGCCGAAAAAGTTTACGAAGAG
>Ga0065701_1012670_pt1 | contig 21039 bp, 17 predicted proteins | sample Biomet1_FD_59088 | JGI IMG/M metagenome (GOLD analysis project Ga0065701, IMG submission 59088) | Microbial communities from bioreactor (seeded with anoxic lake sediment) at LBNL, California, USA - Biofuel metagenome 1 version 3... | ecosystem: Engineered > Bioreactor > Anaerobic > Unclassified ...
GCATAGGCCAGGAGTTCAATCCTCCTCATCTCCACCAAGAAGATCAAGGGCTTGCAGCAGAAATGCCGCAAGCCCTTTTTCGTTTGACATTCACGATTGACATACAGGGAAAGATTCAAAAAATACGTGAAACAAAAAAGGGGCGACCCTTGCCGCCCCTCCGGCGTGTGCCTTGACAGAAAATGTATATGCAAGTAACTTTCTAATCTTTTTGGTAGGTTAATGTCGCTTTTTAGTTCGTCAAACGCCGAATTGCAAAATGCTATGCATAAGGATATTTATACACAACCTTACACACGTATGCTGGATCAATATGGAGTGCTCAAAACCTCAAAAGGAATGACGCATACTGAAAAAGTCAGGGATACATTATATTTTGCTTATCGAGAGCGTGCGGAAATTGCGCTGCACGTCGCGTATGCCTATCCAGGAGGAGATTACTTTGAGTTTGGTAGTGATGGCATGGGAACATTTAGAAATTTTTTGACAGCATTTGACATGAATGATTTAGATCAAAGATTTCCTGAGACACATTTTTATGCTTTCGACATATTTGGGGACATGCAAACGAAGAAATGCGCAATAGAAGAAGGGGATGTGAACTATTTTCAAAGCTATGTTGACAATGGAAAGTATGAACAAGCGAAGAAATATGTTCGAGATCATAATCTCTTTGTAGACAAGTGCCATCTGATGCGTGGATTTTTCCAAGACACAATGACTTCTACTTTTATGAACGATATGCGTAATGCTGGTAAAAAGATTGGGTTTGCATTTTTAGATTGTAACATTACATCTTCGTATGTGTTTTGTCTTGACGCTATTTTTGATTTTTTGAACCTTGGCTCCTTTCTGTATATGGATGAGTATTTTATGAACAAAGAAGTCCCTGCACTTCTGGATCAATACCAACTGCGCCTTCATAAAAAAGGGCTACGGGCATTATATATTAGAAATGCAGGGACGTTTGGCGCTCTATTCTTGCTCGTTCCCACTAAGTAAATTAGTCGGGGAAAATTCTAAGTGCGCGTAGCTACCATTTTTAGCTGTGCTGGGACAACCAGCATTTTCGCCGTCGCATCCGCCGCCGCCGCCCGCTGGCCGACCCCGCGCTGCGCGCTCCCGGGAGAATGATCAAGCCGGATGCGAACGCGAGAGATGTTTGCGTGCCGATGTTCCCTGCGCCAGCCGCAGGAGCAGCATAGCCGCCCGCGCCCGTGGGGCAAGTGAGCGACTGCCAGACCGACGCGTTTCGTTGTTCCGCCACGGTTTTGTTCAGCGTTGTTTTGCCTGAACCGGAATGTCCAGTGAACAGAAATATGACCTTGCTGGGCACCATATGTTTCCACAATATCAGTCATTGTGGAGATCCGGGGAATTCGTGGGTGTGCCCAGGCGTCTCTATTCGAAAGAGTCGTGTCACTCTGTATTTTCTATGTGCTTGACAGTCCCGTCAAACCCCGCCTTGTAGCTCACGCCGCGCCATCGCAGGGAGTTGGTGCACCAGGTCGCCAGGAAGCAGGGCAGGGTTACGGTTTGCATGATCAGGAAGCCCGTGATTCTTCTCCAGGCAGGCAGCGGTTCCTGGGCCAAGGCCCCGAAGGTCAGTCCCAGCCCGGCCAGCCCCGCCAGGTACAGCCACCCCGCAACCCCGCCGGTGATGAGGTTGACTGCCGCCCAGCACCATAACCCAGCCAATCCCAGCACTCCCAGTGTGGCGGCCAGCCATGTGCAGGGCATGCAGAACTTCAGGTAGAGCAGTTGCCTGAGCCACCAAGCCCACCAGCCACTCCATGTCTGTGGCTCCAGGCGCGTGAGTAGTGCCGCCTCGGGCACCACGGTTGGCCGCACACCGCGGCTCTGCAGGTATGGTCCCATGGTGAAATCGTCCACAATTCCGCGAGCCCAAACCGCGTCCACGCCATGAACAAAAAAGTCATGAGTGCGCATGGCCGTGGCTCCGCCCCACGGTTGGCGCAAGAGCGGCAGAGCCTGAAGCATCTGCACGCTCAGCGCGCAGAAAAAGTAGCAGGCATCTGCAATGCCACTGCGTGGAAGCACGCGGCGATGTGTCGTGCTCAACACGGCGTGGTTGTGAGTGATGGGCGCGGTGAGCCGTGCCAGGAAATCCGGCGCGGCCTCATGGCTGCTGTCGCAGAAAACCAGGATGTCCGGCCTTCCTGAGGAGCAGACGGCGTCGATGCCGGCCAGCAGGCTGTGGTTCTTCTGGCAGCATACTTGTGCTGGGCCAGAGAACACAAGCCGCAGCCGTGGGTGGCTTTTCATGAGCTTGCGCACAATTCCCGCTGCCGGGTCAGCCTCGTCCCGCACCACGAAATAAGCATCAACGTCCATATCGGGCTGATGTAATAAGGAGTCCAGACAGCGCGCCATGCCGGGCGCGTCGCCGGTGAGGGGCACGATGAGCGCCAGAGATTGCGAATTGTCCGCCGGGGGCACGAGCCGGCGCTCCAGCCAAGTGCTGCGCGCGGCGCGCACGGCCGGTGCCGCGAGAAAATACAGCAGGGCCAATGCCATGAGGTGCATCGCCATGCCCATATGTGCCAGGGTGCTCAGCATGGGGCCTCCGAGTGAACGTTGGCCCGGTAGCAATGCCAAAGGTGCAGCAGCAGCAATCCCAGGCCCAGGAGTTGACCAGCCCGTGCGAAGCCGAAGGACTGCCCGGCTAGAGTCAGGGCGGCGGCCCCAGCGGCGGCCAGCAACAGTAGCAGAATGGGCCGCAAGACCAGCAGCCCCAGGAAGCGCTGGCATGCGCCGATGGTCAGCAGGGCCACGAAGCCTTTGGTGGCCACGATGGCCCACACCGCACCGTCCAGGGGCGCGCCGGGCATCAAGAGCAGGCAAAGCAGCGCATTCACTCCCAATCCGGCCAGGAAGAACCCCAACACAAGTTTCTGCCTGCCCATGCTGAGGAGCAGATAGTAAGCTAGGTTGTGCACAAAGGCGAAGAGCACGCACAGGCTCAGCAGGGGCTGCACCCTGGCCGCCTCGGTGTACTGGCCGCCGTAGAGCAGGTTGATGATCAGCTCGCTGCCGACGGCCAGCACGAAGACCAGCGGCAGCGCCAGCGCGGCCAACTGGGTGGCATACGCTCTGGCCTTGCGGGCGAAAGCCTGTTCATCCTTGAGCCAGAGCTTGGCGAACACAGGAAACAGCACGTTGCCCAAAAGCAGGCTTGAGGCCAGCACCGAAATGCCGTCCACTAACTGCCAGGTGGCGCTGTATTGGGCAATGGCCTGCGCCCCGCCGAAGCGTTGGAGGAAAAATATGTTGATCTTGTTGTAAAGGATTGCGGCCAAGGCCATGAGGGTGAAGGGCATTGTGTCGGCCCAGGTCGACCAGACGGAACTCCAGACGGAAGGGGCGGCTGCGCGCCAGCTACGCGCCAGCATTTTAAAAGAGCCGGCCAGGGCGGAAAGGCTCTCCAGCGGCTTGAACAGCGCCGTCGCAATAGGTCCCGCCCCGGAAAACAGAACGATGATGCCCGCGCCATAGCCGAGCAAGGCCGAGGCTCCGCGCAAGCTGCCCTCCACATCCTGTCGCCCGAGGGATTGGCAGACCACGTAGTAGGAGTTCACCAGCGCATCAAGCCCGAAGGACAGGCCGATTATGAGCACAATGGCCAGCAGTTGCCCGGAATAGCCCTGCCACAGGCAGAAGATGGTCATGCAGAGGCTGCCCGCCAGAAGCAGCGCGGCCTTGAGCAGGGTTATCTGCCGGAACACGGCGCTGGGCGCGGCGTGACGGCCAGCCAGGAGCAGCAGGAAATGTTGGTTGATGCCGAACTCTGAGCAGAAAAGCAGGATTTGGCCCAAGCTCATGGCCAGCATGATGTTGCCGTAGGTCTCCACTGAGTGTCGGGCCAGGAGGAGCAGAAAAACGGCCTGGGCGCCGTCGCGCAGCCAGCGGGCAGCGAGAAGGTATGCAAACTGCCGCAGACTTTTGCCTTTGGTCGCGTCGCTCACGGGGTTTCCCGCCGCGCCAGCAAAAGCTCAATGGCCTCCAGCACTGCCGCCACGCTGATGTCGCGCATGCAAGCGTTGTCCTGGCATGCGTATTCGAATCCCAGATGCAGGCAGGGCGCACAGGCGCGCGTAGAGCGAAGGGCCACGCCGCATCCGGGCCGCGTCACCGGTCCCCAGCGGTCCACGGACACCGGACCATTCAAGGACACAAGCGGAGCTCCCATGGCGGCGGCCAAGTGCATGATGCCGGTGTTCACACTTATGGTGACGCTGGCGTGTTGGAGCAAAAGAGCCGTGGGGCCGACGCGGACCCCGGCGAAGTTGCGCACGTGAGGGGAACCTGCTGCCCGCACCAAGCCTTCATTGCCCTCATGGTCCGCAGGTCCTCCGGAGAGCACCACTTGTAGTCCACGCGCCAAAAGATTCTGGGCTAGCATCCGCCAGTTCTCCTGTGGCCATTGCTTCATGAACGAATGGTATCCGCCGGGATACATGTGCAGCACGGCATAAGGGCCATCGGGGAGGCTCCCGCCAGGAAGGTCTGCTTCCACCATTGGCGGAGGGACGAGCCGGGGCAGCGCGCGTCCGGCGATGCCCAACGGAGCGGTGAGCGCACGGAAATTGTCCAGTTCGTGTCTTTCCCGCGAGTGGGGCACGGCTGTGTCATATACTTGGTGGCGGTGTTGTCCTGGGCTCATGAAGCCGACCTTGTGCCTAGCGCGTGCGGCCAGGGAGAGCATCGCGCCCAGTCTGGGCCATTGGCTGGAGTCCAGCCAGGCGTCGAAGGGGCCGTAGCTGTGAACAAGGACGGCGGCCTTGAAAGGGTTTTTTACAGGCAGGACGATGACCTCAGTTGCGCCGGGCACCATGCGCGCGGCATCCATGTTGGCCTTGCTGCAAAAGATGGTCAGCCGGGCATGCGGCTGTTCGCGCGCCATATCGGACAGCGGCCCGGAAAGCAGCACCATGTCGCCGATGCACCCCAGGCAAAGGACGCCGATGGTGTTCAAGACTGTTGGGGGGGGGCTTGGTTTGCGGCAGAGCCCAGCGCAACGCACCAGGGGGATGCCCACGTATCTGTCCAGGGTGCGCAGCAGGAGGTTGCCGCGTTCACTGGCGGCCATGGCGGCTCCTTGCGACCAGCTGGCGGCTGTTGCCGAGGCGCTGAACTGCCGTGCGCATGCTCACCTGTTTTGCTTCTTTTGGGCGGTGGTGCGGCGCAAGTTCTCCAGCGGCGCGAACAAGGCGCTCTTGCGCACTCCGGCCCGGTGCAGAGCGAAGCTGAGGCTGACACCGAGCACCCCCAAGCCATAGCGGACGGAGTTTTTGAAGCTGATGGATGAGGAGTCCGCTGCGTAGCGGGTGGGGCAGGTCATTTCGCCCACCCGAAAGCCCGCAAAAATGATTTGCGAGAGCATCTGATTGTCAAAAATGAAGTTGTCACTGTTGTCATTATACGGGATGGCTTCCAGCACTTGTCGAGAATAGGCTCTGTAGCCGGTGTGGTATTCGGAAAGCTTGTGCCCGACCAGCAGGTTCTGCACCAGAGTGAGCACGCGGTTGCTGAGGTATTTGTACCGCGGCATGCCGCCGATGAGCGCGCCGTTTGACAGGATGCGCGAGCCCAGCATGCAATCGAACACCCCGCTGGCGATAGGGGCGACCATGGCCTCGACCAGCAGCGGTGTGTATTGATAATCGGGATGGAGCATGATGACGATATCCGCGCCCGATGAAAGGGCGGTGTCATAGCAGGTCTTCTGGTTGCCGCCGTACCCTCGGTTATTCTTATGCTGCACGGTGCGGATACCAAGCGCTTGGGCTGCGGCGACTGTTCCATCGCCGCTGGCGTCGTCGACAAGGATAACCTCGTCCACCACGTTTCTCGGGATTTCAGCGCAGGTTTTTGCCACGGTTTTAGCCGCGTTGTATGCGGGCATCACGAGGACGATGCGTTTTTTGTTGATCATCGAAGTCCTTATTTATGCTCAGTATCGCGAAACCGTTCAGTTAACGCACGTAGAAATATTTCTCAAGGTGCATCACAGGGGGAGGGCACAGGGGATTGAAGAATGGGAGTCCGATCAAGGAACCCAAGGGCCGCAAAGTGCGTTTGTCTGTGGCAAGAGCGAAGGCGCGCAGGAGACATGCCCCTTCAGGCAGGGCGTTGTAAGGCACGAAGAGCTCGAACGTCCCATCCTCATTGGCCTGAGCGACGGCGATGATACGCTCCGGCAGGGCCAGGAACACAAGGCCAGAACCGCCCTGAGACTGTCCCGCGAAACGCAGGCCGCAGAGTCGGTTGGAGGCGTCAAGGGCGTTTGTCACTGTAAAATTCCCCATCACGGGAGCGCCGATGGCGTAGTCTGAAAGCGGTTTGATCCCGCGGTACATGGCCGCACGGGATCGCAGAAAGAGTGGCAACTTCAGCATGACATAGGCAGGATCCGGAAACACGGCCTCAAGCTTTTGCGGGTCCGTGCAGCGGAAAATTTCGGCCCTGGCGGCGCTGAGCTTGGCGGCTCGGTTGTGCAGCACAACGGCGGAGAGCACGTTTGATATGAGAAACAAGGCTAGGCAGGCAGCCAGGACACGGCGCGTCCAAACCAGCGTCCCCGGGCTGAGAAGGCCACAGCGTAGCCCATGCAGGCAGACCACAGTCAGCCATAATGGCGTGCTGAAGGTCGCATAACGGCTTTCCAACGCTTGGCCAAGCCCGAAGCCGCTTCGCCCCACGGCCGTGGCCAGGGCGGAAAGCAGGGAGAACCCGATGATGGTAAGCCAGGGGGCTAGGCGGACGATTTCCTCTCTGCTGTGCCGCCAGCCATGCCGTCTCAGCTCAAGCCAGCTTGGCCGGAGATGTGCCCAGAGCAGCCAAACTGCGGCGCAGCCGGCGAAAATGGCGAGCGGCAGAAGGTTCTTGTCGCCAACAAGCGCGCCGCCTAAATATGCCAGGAAATAGCCGCCGAGCATGAGCGGGTGCATGAAGGCCAAGAAGGGGGACGGGTGCTGCGGCGGTCTGGCGTAGCCGTGGAAGTACGCGGCCCACACCAGCGCTCCGGCCAAAAGGAATGCGCCGGTCATGGCAAGCTTTCGTGTCCGGCCCTCCGCGCGCAGCGCCACAAGGGGCGTCAGACAGAGCCAGTAAAAGAGTCCGTTGACGAAGCTGAAGGAGGGGACGATCCCCACCAGAACGAGGAGCCCAAGCCGCGTCCAGCTCAGCGCGCTACCTGCTGCCAGCGCCGCTCCGGCCCATATGCCCAGGGGCGGCAGCAGCACGGAGCTGTTGATGCCCACGCTGAAGGTCTCCCACTGCAGCAGCGAAAAACAGAGCAGGCTCATGCCGAGCAGAGGCGCGGGATTTGAGTTGGGCCGGGCGCTTTTGCAATATTGCCTGCGCACCAACAGGAATATGCCTCCGGCAAGGGCAATGTTCAGCGCGCACTCGACCAAGCGGTTGAGGCGAAAGGCCGGAAACAGCAGCAGGCCGAACAGCCTGGCGGCCAGGTTGCGCTGCTCGTTCTGCTGCACAACCAAATCGGCCAGGGAGAAGCTTCTGGATTGAAGTTTCTCCAGCACGTCCACCCAGATGGTCCATTCGTCCCAGTTGAGCACATCCACGGCCCAGAACCAGATGCAGAGTCCAAGGACAAGTGGAGGGACCAATGCCGCAACGGGGGACCCAAAAAGCTGAAGCGGCCTCGGTTTTGTCATATCCCGGTGTCCTGTCTTGCTCGATAATATGAAAATCTATTGCGCAGCATTGCGTTCATCCTTGCTCATGGGTATGTTGCGGCACACGCATGGCAGGCGAATTTCCTTGGCTGGCCAGCGAGAAAAAGGACTGAATCATGGGGCGGACCAGTTCCATTGCACCGATGGCCGTTGTCAAGCTTTTGTGGAAGCATATGCGTCATCCATGGATTGCACGACGGTTGGCCGTTTTGCAAGCAGAGAAGTGGATATTCAACGCATTCGGACCTGGCGATCAAGATGGCACCGCCGGGAGCATCAGGCAATTGAGCCTGCGTATAACGGATGTCTGCAACTTGCGTTGCATCATGTGCGGGCAGTGGGGGGAGCGGGGCTTTCTGTTGGACAAGAAGCTCGCGGAACTGAAGAAGGAGGAAGTGCCGCCAGAACGCTACATTGCACTTCTGAACGACATTAAGGCCCATGGCCATTCGCCCACGGTGTACCTTTGGGGGGGGGAGCCCATGCTCTATCCCGGCACTCTTGATATCATCCGGCACAGCGCCAACCTGAAGCTGCCGACGGCCATCGCCACCAATGGCACGCGCATGGTCCACGCGGCGCAAACCTTTGCGGAAGCCCCTCTGTTCCTTTTGCAGGTCTCCATCGACGGCCATAACGCGGCGCTTCACAACGCCATCCGCCGCAGTCCCACAGGCAGCGATACCTTCGGCGAAATCATGCAGGGGCTGGAGGCTGTCCACGCGGCTCGTGAAAAAGCCGGGAGAGGCTTGCCCCTTATCGCTTCGCTCACCACGATCTCGCGCGAGAATCACGAACATCTTGTCGACATTTATGAAGCTGTTTCCCCTCATGTGGACCTGCTTGTGTTCTACCTTTCCTGGTGGATAGACGAGGAGGCGGCGAGCGCCCATGAGGTCGACTATTTACGGCGTTTCGGCGAGACGCCCACCCTGCACAGGGGGTGGGTCGGCGGCTGGAAACCGGAGAATTACGCATGCATTGATGCTCAGTTGAATGAGATCCGCGCTCGGAGCGCCCGCCTCGGCACACCTCCTGCCGTGATCATCCCGAACCTGGGCGGGGTGGACAACCTTCAGGAGTATTATACTGACCATGCGAGCAACTTCGGCTTTGAGCGCTGCATCTCAATTTATCAAGCCGTGGAGATAGACAGCAACGGGGACATGTCGCCCTGCCGCGACTACCACGACTATGTGGTCGGCAACATCAAAGACCACACGGTGCTCGAATTGTGGAACTCCGAGCGTTACAAGGCCTTTCGACGCAGCATGGCCAAGGACGGGCTCATGCCCGCCTGCACGCGCTGCTGCGGGCTTATGGGCTATTAGCGAGAACCGATGGCGCGTATTGTCTGGGGGCTTATGGGAGACTCGCGCGGGCATCTGACGCGCGCGCTCATCATGGCCGAGGAACTGTCAGGCCACGAGCTGCTCTTTGTCGGCGGCGGCTGTGTGGAAGAACTGCGCAGACTAGGGCACCGCGTCTATTCTTTACCCATGCCGGAAACCATCCTCTCGGACAACAGGGTGCGCACCATGGCCACTGCTGCCCATTTTGTGAGCTTGGCGCTCGGCAGGAGCGATGTCCAAAAAGGCTTGGCCCAGGAGATTGAAGGCTTCAAACCGGATTTGGCCGTCACGGACTATGAATATTATCTGCCCCGCACGGCCCGTCCGCTTGGTCTCCCCTGCATCAGCTTTGGACATCAGCATGTGCTCACCCAATGCGTGGATGCCCTGCCGCCAGGAGAAACACTGAATCGCCTCACCACGACTGCCGCCATCCGCCTTTTGTTCAGTGTGCCGGAACGCTATGTTGTCACCTCATTCTTCCCAGCCCAACCCAGGGACCCGAATACGCTCATGTTGCCTCCTGTGCTGCTGCCAGACCTGTTCGGCCGTGCGCCTCAGGCGGGGGAGCATGTTTTGGCGTACTTTCGCGCAGGCATGCCGCCCGGCTTATTTCAAGCCTTGGCCGCAACGGGGCGCGAGGTCCGGGTGTACGGGCAGGGGGCGCGCCCGGACGCGGGCCGGCTTCGTTTTTTGCCGACCTCAAGGGAACGTTTTTTGGATGATCTCGCCGGCTGTGCCTATGTCGTGTCCAATGGGGGGCACAACCTCGTGAGCGAGGCCCTCTTTCTGGGCAAGCCGGTGCTGGCCGCTCCAGCGGCCATGTTTTACGAGCAGTATGTCAATGCCTGGCATTTGCGGCGGCTTGGATATGGCGATTTCGTCACCACTGGCGCCAGCGCCCTGCGTACCGTGAAGGATTTTGAGGAACAATTGAAAGCCCGCCAAATGGCGTTGGCTGGCGGGGCCACGTGTGGTAATCGGCAGGCGGCCACGGCCATTGAGCAAGCCCTCGGCGGTTAGTTGGCTTTTCCCGTCGGCTGAAGCGTCACCTGCACTTTGAAGCCGTCCTTGATCTTGTCTGCGGGGTTCGGCACCACTAATTCAAAAAGATAATACGCTGGCGCGGTCAAGCTGTTGTCGAGGGCCGCCCAGGAGACGCGGGACAGTTTGGCTTCAAACGCCTCTCCTTTTCCCGCGTCCAAGGTGATGGTGGCGTTGTCTGCGCCCTGTAGCCTGTCCAATTCGCTTTCATGCACCTGCCCCCGGATTATCATGGGGTCCATCACACCGATGGTGCAGAGGACACCGGTGACAAGTGCGCCTTTGCGCACGGAAGGGTCTATGGAGATGACGTTCCCGTCCTGCGGGGCGCGGACCATGACGTATTGGGGACGGGAGTTGATGTGCACCGGCTGGCCAAGGCTCTTGGTCAGCACGGCAATATCGTCTTCCGCCGCGCGCCTGGCGTTGGCCAGGGCAAGCTTGGCCAGCTCCAGCTGGTTCTGGGTCAGGCGCAGCTGGTCTTGCATGTCGGCAAGTCCGTTTCGCGGCGCCATGCCCAGGGCGTCAAGCTGTTTCGTTTCAGCGAGGTTTCGCTCCAGCTGTCCCTTCATGATTTGCAGCTTCTGAATGTCCATCTCCATGGCCCGCAACGTCGCTCCCTTGTTGAGCCGGGAGCTCAAAGCGGCGGCCTCGTTCACGGGGAGCTTGAGCTTAAACAGCAAGTCGTCCTTTTTTACAGCCTGTCCGATGCTGACGTTGATTTCATCTACTTCGCCGGAAATGCTGGTGGGGACCGGCATGGTTACGGAGCAATACGAGCGTCCCTGGAGCACCAGCGGTGAGTTTGCGGGATTGACCACGGGCGGAGGCGCCACGGGCGTGTGCTTCTTCGCTGGTCCTGTCAGCCACAGAAGGGCCGCAACAGCGCAGATGACAACTGCGACGACGGCGAGCGCGATTTTATTCCATCGGGCCATTGGGCACCTTTACGAGTTGGTTCAAGAGTTCGCCAGACTGTACACGGAGCTTCAAGCGCGCCATGGCATAGTCTTCCTGAGCCTTTAGTTCTGCGAGCTTTGCCTGGATCGCCGTGATTTGGGCCTCGAAAAGCGCATCATGAGGCGCATTGCCGGCCTGATAGCTGATGACTTTCCGCTTTGCCTCCATGGCCCGCAACTCTCTTGTGGCGGTGGCGATGGTGGCGCGCTGCTGCAGTTGTGCAAGGTCAAGCCCCGTCGTCGCCCAAAGCTCACGCGCCACGTCCGTTTGCAGAGCATTTTCCGCTGAAATTCTCTGCCCTTTCAGCTCTGCCCTTTCAACTCCGCGCACGGTTTCTCCCCAGCTCCAGATGGGCAGGGTTGCGGAGAAGGTCGCATAGTAGGGCGAGGAACTGTTCTTTGTGGCTGTAGGATCTGGGGTGCGCAGGCCGAGGCTGAATTTCGGAAGGTGTTCGGCCTGGGCGAGGCGAACATTATAAATCTGAAGTTTCTCCTTGAGTCGCATGATTTTGAATTCAATATTGCGGCGTTCCACATCAGTGAACTTGGGCAGGGTCATTGTGGGCTGGTCACCTATGACATCATTCAAAGACGCAGTCGCGAAATTTGTGTTGAACTCCGGGGCGATGCCCAGAAGTCTCTTCAGGTGGATCGTCTCCTGCGTGCGGATGTTCTTGTCATACTCCAGTTCCATCTGAGCTACAGAACCCTTCAAATCCGCCAAACGCTGGTCCAAAGGGGAAAGGGAGCCTTTGGCCGTGCGCTCGGCTGCGAACTCTTGGTTCTTGCGGCTCAGTTCACGGAGCTCCTTGCGGCACTGGATGGTCTTTTCTTGAAAATTTAGTTTGATATAGGATATGCCGACTTTTTCGATAAAGACCTGAATGGCCTGAATGTGCATCATTTCCGCAAGTTTTGTGGCCACCTTGCTGGCATCGTGGCCGATATAGGCCGCGATGGGGTCATAAGAGCCTGTTGAAAAGCTTAGGTTCGTGTAGGAATTCGCTTTTTCGCCGTTTTGATTGCTGTTTAGCGGGGTGTCGTAAGAGGCGACCATGTTCAACTTGGGGAGCATCTTGTACCAAGCGTCTTTTTCCCCAAGCTTGCTGATCTCGACATCCAGCTGCGTGGCTTTGAACTGCGGCGAGGTGATGAGGGCTTGATTGATCGCCTCGGAGAAGCTCAGCCCCGGCTGCGTTTGCGCGGGGGCTGGGGCGGCGGAGGCTTCGACGTGCTTGGGCTTTCCCGCGGCCGCAGGTTTCGGCGTGCCCTGCGCTTGCTTTATGCTTTTGGGCGTAGTCACAACCGGCGCGTTGTTGGCGGGTTTCGTCACCACCGGCGGCGGTGGCTTCACCATATAGCGCTGTTCCCAAATTTGGCTTTGTGATTCCGCGGCGTTGAGAGTTGGCGCGACAATAATCCCCGCGAGCAGTACCCCGCAGAGTGTGCTGCGCACATAAAAAAATTCTTTCCTTTTGTGTTTCATCCCTGGAGTCTCTCGCTACGTTTCGCCGGGTCAGCCCTGAATAAGCATGCCTTCCCGCATGTAATAGACCCGCGTGCACTTTTGAGCAACGGCCACATCGTGGGTCACAATGAGCATGGTCGTCTCGTGTTCAAGAACAATTTTCCGAAAATAGTCCATGACCATGCTGCCTGTTTTCTTGTCCAATTGCCCTGTGGGTTCGTCAGCCAAAAGCACGCGGGGATTATTCACCAGGGCGCGTGCAATGGCCACGCGTTGCTGTTCGCCACCGGAAAGCTGGTTGGTCGGGTGATGGATTCGGTGGCTCAAACCGACCTTTTCTAAAGCGCCCACCACGACGGCCTCTCGTTTCTCTCTGGGAAAGCGTGAGTAGATGAGCGGGTATTCCAGATTCTCATATACCGTTGAGTTGTCGAACAAATTGCATGCCTGGAGGATAAAACCCAGGCGCTCTCTGCGGACTGCCGCCTGAGCGCTGCTTGAAAGCCCAAACATTTCCTGACCGTTCAAAGTATACTGCCCTGTTGTGGGGGGGGCTAGCAAGCCAAGAATATACAGCATACTTGATTTGCCGCAACCAGAGGGCCCCATGATGGCGGTCATTTCCCCAGGGTAAAGCTCAAGGTTCACCCCACGCAACACAAAATACTCCCCATCGACAGTGGAGTAGCTTTTCCGTAGGTCGGAAATCTTGATGAGCGGTTCTTTATCCATCAGATCACTCATAGCGTATCGCCATCACTGCATCCATTCTGGCTGCGCGCAACGCTGGATAATACCCGGCAGCAACTCCAAGTCCCACAGAAAAAACAAGGCTTATGCCGCAATAGACGAGCATCAGCAGCAGAGAAGGGCGCACTGCCAGGTACAGCGCACCAACCTGAACCGCAATACAGCCGATAATCGTCCCAATGACAGCGGCGCTAAGGCTCAATATAATGGACTCCAGCAGAAATTGAAACATGATGTCGCGTTCTTCCGCGCCCATGGCTTTTTTGAGGCCAATTTCACGCGTCCGAGCCGCCACGGAGCTCATCATGCCGTTCAAAATGCCGAAGCCCCCAAGGGTAAGGGTCGCGGTGATGGATATGCCCACAAAAAGCTGCACCCACCAGATGATGGAACTGACCCGCTCCAGTTGCAGCCATGAGATTTCGAGCTTGAGGTATCTTGCGTCGCAGAAGTTGGACAGCAGGATGGGCAGGCTCGCACTGACGAGCCCCACGTTGTCCAGTGCGTCGCAGCGGACGATGAGCCGGTCCCCGCGCATGTCGCCTTTGCTGCGGTTCGCTATGGTGGTCAACGGCACAAAAGCCGCTTTTTTCCGGTCCCCGATCTGCATGCCGCCCACAACTCCGACGATCTTGTATACGTCGGCATAAATGGGAAGATATTGACCAATGGGCGATTCCTCGCCGAACAAGGTTGAGGCCAAGTCTTCGCCGATAACGCAAACGCGGCTTTGAGCCGCCATGTCCTGCGCGCCGAAGAGAACCCCCTGGACCGCCGTAAGGCTGGCAACGCGCCAGAATTGGTCATCAACGCCGCTGACGGGGATGCCTAATTGCTTCATGCGCCAAAATAAAGGCACATAGTCAATTTTTTCCGTTCCCAAGCTCGCGGAGTCCACGTTGGGCAGAGCGCGGATCTTGTCCACGGCTTGCGGAGGGAAGAACATAGGGGGCAGGCTGGGGTCTTGGGAGTTCGTGAAGCTGACTTTGATGAGGGTGGCCCCACCGAGGAGATTGAGATCGCGGTTGACGTTGCGCTTTACCTCATCACCCAGGGTGAGAATTGCGATGAGACTAGCAGTGCCAAGGGCAACGGCGAGCAACACCCCCAGGTTGCGGCGGCGCTGGCGGAAGACCTGTCTTGCGCAGATTTGGAGAAGGTCGTGTGTTAAGATCAAGGCTGGCCCCTGTCAGACAATTGTCCATAAGCACCGATGCCCTCCTGTTTGCAAAAAGCATGCAGGGCAATATCTGGTGTGGTTGTCAGAACTGCAGTCGTTGCTTCGCGGTGGCGAAGGCCTCAATGATTTGTGAGATGTGGCGGTCTTCGTGGTTGCTGGTGAGGGCTAGGCGGATGATGCTGGCTCCACGGGAAACCGCAGGGTACACGGCGGATACAGCAAAAATGCCGAGTTCGTCGAGGAGCATGACAAAAGCGTGGGCTGCTTCATCGGAGCCAATGGATACGGAGATGATAGGGCTTCCGCCGTTGTTGACGGTGAAGCCGAGAGCGGCCAGCTCATTCCTGATTTTTGTCGCATTTGCGATGAGTCTGGTAATTCTTTCTGGTTCTTCTGCGATTATGTCAAAAACTTTTAGCGCGGCGGCTGTGCTGGCGGCTGGCAAGGCGGCAGAAAAAATGAGAGCCCGGCTTCTATGTTTAAGGTAATCTTTGAGGTTTTTGTCATCGGAGGCGATGAAGCCACCGATGGAGGCGAAGGCCTTGCTGAAGGTTCCGCTGATTATGTCGATTTGATCCGTGCAGCCCAAGCTGTGTGCCGTGCCGCGGCCGCCGCCCAGCACGCCGAAGCCATGTGCGTCGTCCACGAAGGTTATAAGGTTGGGCGCAATGTCTTTGAGCTTGACCAGCTTGTCCAGGGGGGCGACACGCCCCGACATGCTGAAGACTCCCTCGGTAATGAGAAAAATGCGGTTTGAGGCTGGGGTCTTAATAAGCTTTTCGAGTTTGCTGAGAGCACTGTTGAAGTCATTATGGGCGAAAGTTGCAATGCGGCAACGCGACATCCGGCAACCCTCGATGATGCTTGCGTGACATTCCTTGTCGCAAAGAAATATATCGCCTGATTCGGCAATAGTGCTGATGGCGCCGAGATTCGCCATGAAGCCTGTGGTGAAGATAAGCGCCCATTTTTTCCCAAGCGCTGCGGCCACACGCGCTTCCAATTCCTCGTGCAACAAGATGTTGCCACACAGAATGCGGGAGCCGCCAGGACCAGTGCCAAAGCGGGAAATTGCACGCGAGGAGGCCTCCATCACCCGTGGATCTGTCGCCAGGCCAAGATAGTCGTTGGAGCCCACCATGATCATGCGGCGTCCATTGATGACAACCTCGGGCCCTTCGACTTTTTCTATCGGGCGGTACAGGGTATAGACGCCAGCGTTACGCACCATGCTGATTTGTTGGATTAACGCATTGTCTGAGGAGACGATTTTCATTTTCCCTACCAGTATGTATGTGTTTAACAATACTGCCAGAGCCCCAGGGCTGTTGTCAACGCGCTCGAGCCAATATCTTTACTGTTGTTTAAAGCAACACCCGTGGTGCGAATGGCATGTCCCGGTGCAAGGACTGCGGCTATCGCTTTTCAACGCCCGTATGTACCAGTTTTGCGCAACCCGCGAAGATCCAGGTGTAAGGATTTGAGCCCGACCAACCCCAAACTGATATTGATCCCCNCTGTCAGCGCGTGGTAGAGTATGGCATAACTGAAGGCACTGTTAAAATTGATTCCAAAAAGAGTTAAGGCGATGATGATGGCTCCGTGTGTTGTGCCCACCCCGGCGGGGAGCGGGATTGTTATCAAGCCCGCCACGGTGAAGCACATGGCCAAGATGGAGCAGGCGAACAAAGGAGGCAGATTAAGGGCCATCATGCCGGCCAAGTANACCCCCAGACCACATATCCAGGCGAGTCCTGTCAGCAGTATGGCCAGCACGAACACACCTTTGCGGAACAAAGAGTGGATGCCCTCGATGCCCGCGCGCAATGTTGCGATGAGAACCGTTGTGTTGAATCCGAAGCGCCGCCCTAAGGCCTCAATCTTGCGCGCGAGGAACGTTTCCAAGGCCATACAGCCGATCAGTAACGCGGAAACCGCGAGCACAGCAATGAACGTGACGACCGCGGCATTCATCTCCTGTTGTGCGACGTGATCGGTGGGGATGAGAAACAAAAGCGCTCCCTGGAAGAAAGCGGTTAAGATCAGGAGGTCGAGCATGCGGTCCACCAGCAATTTGGATAAGGCCGTGCCGCCGCCATTCGGCTGGCCCTTGGCCAACAATGCGGCCATGCAGAATTCTCCGGCGCGTAATGGGAGTAGGCTGTTGGTCAGATAGCCGACGTTGCAGATATGGAACGTCGTTCTGAATGGTTGCGTGGAGTGTAGAATTACATGTAAGCGGGCGGCGCGCAGAGCGTTTGTCAACAGATGCAGAATGATCATGAGGAACAGGTAGTTCGGTTTTGCGGAGCCCAGGAGCCTCGGGATTTCAACCGCTTCCGACGAACGTGCGAACAGAAGATAGCAGGTCACTCCAACGGCAAGGAGAAGGAAGGCCTTAACGAGACGGGCGCCCCGGCCACTCCGCGCGAGTTCTTCATCCATTCAGCGCCGTCCCGAATGCCTGAGAGCTGTTGTATGCTGGGCGTCGGCGCCATGCAGCAAATCGCCATCCTCGGAGTCGGTTGTGGGCGCAGCCCCCATCATGGTGATTCTGGTCACGCGTTTCAGGCCCCATGTCTTTGGTCCGGTGTCGCACCAGGATGCGCAGAGTCGGCCGTGTGTGTGGTCACGCGGCTCTCTTCATAGCAATTTACGAAATACAGCGGACGCCGCTTCGTTTCGTTGAATATCCGGCCGACATATTCGCCAAGCAGGCCAATGGCGGTCAACTGCATGCCTCCCAGCAGCAGAATGGTGGTCATCATGGTCGGGTAACCTTGGACAGGTTCACCGTATAGCATGGTCTTGAGCACGATCCATCCTGCGAACAGAAAGGCCCAGAAGGCGATGAACAGGCCGAGGTACGTGGCTATTTTGAGCGGCCCCACGCTGAAGGAGGTAATGCCTTCCAGGGCGAAGTTCCACAGCTTCCAGTAGGTGAACTTGCTTGCCCCCGCCGCCCGCGCCTCGCGTTGATACGCCACAGCGGTCTGCGGATAGCCGATCCAGGCGAAGAGTCCCTTCATGAACCTATGGCGTTCTCGGAACTGCCGCATGGCTCGCACCGCCCTGGCGCTCAGCAGGCGGTAGTCTCCCGTGTCCGCTGGAATGGAAAAGTCGCACAACCGTTGGATTACCCGATAAAAGCCGAAAGCTGTCGCTTTTTTCAGGCTGCTTTCACCGGCACGCTCCGTGCGCTGCGCGTAGACGACATCGAATCCTTCCCGCCAGCGCTCGACCAGCGCGGGAATAAGCTCCGGAGGGTCTTGCAGGTCGGCGTCGATAAGTACAACCGCGTCGCTGTCCGCGTGATCTAAACCGGCGGAAATGGCGATTTCTTTGCCAAAGTTTCTGCTCAGGTCGAGGATGGCCGTTTTCTCGTCGCTGTCGCGCAAGCGGCGCATTATTTTCAGGGTGCCGTCGCTGCTGCCGTCGTTGACATAGAGAATTTTTGCATCGATTTTGAGGCTTACCAGCACGTTGCTCAGACGTCGGTGAAAGGATTCGAGAACGGACTGCTCATTATACACGGGGACGATGACGGTCAGCGTGTAGGTGCTGACGTTCTCTTGCGGGTGCATCATCATTTCCCTCTCTCCATAAAGACCCACTTTGCGCTGATGAGATAATTTGAGACAAGGACCAGCAGCGTCGTGAGCACTTGCGCCGCCATATAGTACGTATTGAGGACATCGACAAGTGCATGCATGCACAGCATGTTCAGCGCAAGGCCAAGGACGACCATGCCGAGAAAGCGCGCCAGCACCACGCGGTGCGCCGCAGTGGCGCAAAAGGTCACGTGATAGTTCAGCACATAGCTGACCAGCGCGCCGAAAACCGCCCCGCACGTTGAGGCGACGACGGGATCCGCGTCCAGCGCCTGCACGCCGAGCAGCAGGATGGTGTAGTGCACGGCGGTCGCGGCAGCGCCGAAAAGCGAAAAAAGCAGGAAGCGGAACAAACGTTGGGGTGCAAGTCGTCCTCCCAATGTTCCCTTCAGGGAATGGGGCAGGACGCTTTTCACTGCGGCACCGCCGACTCTGGACGCGTCACTCCGCGCATGTCAACGAGGCTTATGTTGTCATCGATCTCGATGCGCGGAAATGTGCTTGCGAGCAGGGCGAAAGGAGCCGGATCTTGCAACCGTTGCCGGATCTCCGTCCCATAGGGTTCGAAAAGCGGCCGTCCCCCCATGAACTCCGGGGTGAAGTGCCGCCTGTCGACGACAAGGATGTCGATGCGCTCCTGTGCGCAGAAGCGGCGTATTTCGTCGGGGTCGCTGGTGTAATAGGCGTGCAGCATCCTGCTCAGGCGCGGGCCGATAACCTTCCAGTATCCTGTGCTCCACGGGTGCGCCAACTCGAAGGAGGCGTAAACGTTGCGTTGGCCGAAGGTGAGCACATTGTCCATTTGCGTGGGAAACCCTGCGAAAAGGGTATCCGGCGGCGTTGCATGCGCAGCCTCGTAAAGCGGACGCTCCTGAGAGTAGTCAAAGAGCTCTCGTCCGTGCTGGCGTGCCGCCCCCAGCACAAACATCGCAGCCAGCAGCGCCATGATCGCGGGTTTTGACCAACGCCGCAGCGTGGGCAGGACCAGCGGTGAGAGCAGGAGCGGAACGCCCAGGCAGTAAAAGAGATTGGTGGTGTACTCCAAATAGCGCGAGGGGATGAACAGCTTGAGCAAGAGCGTCTTGGCCGCAAAAAACAGTAAGAGCGAGGCCAGGAGCAGGGAACCGATTGCCGCTGCCTGGGGTTTTAAAGCGCGCCAGTCGAGCCGCCGTGCGCCAGTGGCCAGGAGCGGCAGCAGGACGAGAGTGCAGACAACGCCCGCCGCCGTGCCTTGATCCTGAAATGGGGTCAGCACGCTCCAGGGGCGGGCGAAAAGCTCCCAGAGCATGGAGGGCGTGGGGAGTATGGCGAAACGTCCCTGAAGGCCGAACTCCGGTCGCCCCGTCATGTCTGCGGCCCAAGGCAGCGGGCCGAAGCCAGCCTTGTCCATGCCCGATTGCCAGAGCAGCGCCAGCCCCAGCGCGCCTGCCGCGCCCAAAAGATCTGCTACCCTGCGCAGCAAAGGCTCCGTGCGCACGAGGCGCAGCTTCCAGACTGCGAAATGCAGGACCGCTGCCCCCAGGCAGATGGGCAGGATGTACGGGATGAACAGGGCCTGGACCCATAGGGCAAGGAGGGCCGCAGGGCGGGAGTGCGCCAACTGCGCATACAGGAACAACGCCAGGAGCGGAGCGGCGAAAGCTCTGGCCAACCCGCCGGAAATGTTTTCCAAAAACGCCGGCATGAGCCAGAATCCGGCGACGCACAGCCAAGCCAAAGCTTCATCCTGAAGCTTGCGTGCGCAGAGGAATACGAGCGTGCCAAGAAGGGCCAGGAGCGTAATGGCCACAAACTTGGAAAATAAGAGCGGATCTACGGCCAGCGCGCCCAGCCTGTACAGAGCCTGCACGCCCCATGTCACATAGCAACGGGAGTAATCGCCCAGGATGTCCGGCGGGTAGAGAGCTGGATCGATCCAGCGGCGCATCCAGAACAGTTGCTGGCGCACATCGTCGTTCACCACAAGCGGGTTCACCAGCCCTGGCCACTGGGCGGTGAGCGCCAGCAGCCCGCTGCCGAGGAAGGCCCAAAGGGGGCCGGAGCGTCCTGTCCTCCGGCAGTGGTCTGATTGGTCGCAGCGTGTCGTCATGGGCGCCTTGTCTCAGCCCCGGGGCTGTTGATCCAGGGCCGGGGGGCATGCGGTTCCTCCGCTCCCCCGGTCAGCAGGCGAAGCAGGCCCGTGGCGCAAGCTTCGGGGGCGAATAGCCGCAAGGCGAGTTCGCGGCCGTTTTCCGCCATGGTCACGGCCGCGCCGCGATCCGAAGCCATGCGGGCGATGGCGTCTGCCAATGCCGCGGAGTTGCGCTCCGGCACGAGCAAGCCGGTCTTGCCATGGATCACAAGATCCGGGATGCTGGCCACGTTTGTCGCCACCACGGGCAGACCGTGCAGAAAGGCCTCGACGATCACCGTCGGCAGGCCGTCGCCCGCGCCATTGGGCTGGAGCAGACTCGGCATCACCAGCATGTCCGCCGCGCGCAGCAGGCTGGAGACCTGGCTGTGCGGCACAAAGCCGGGGAAGCGCACGCTCTCCCGCAGTCCCATGCGTTCCACCATGGCATTGAGCCGTCCGCGCCACCCGCCGTCTCCGGCCAGGGTCAGGCGGACGTCCAGGCCGCGCTCCCGCAGCAAGGCCAGCGCCTCGATCACGTGCTGGAACCCCTTGGTCTCGATGAAACGCCCGATGGCCACGAGCTTGATGGGGCTGGACATGGGCACGTCCGCCTTCGCCGTTGGGGCCAGGGTGCGCGCGTTGTAGACGAGGTGGATTTTGCCGGGGGCCTCCGGAATGAAGCGGCGCAGATGAGGCAGGTTGTAGGCCGAATCCACCCGGGCGAAGGCGCTTTGGCGAAGCTTGAGGCGCAGCAGGCCGTCGGGCGGGTGCACATCGCCGGCGCGGGCGGAAAAGCTGAAGGGGAGGCCCAGGAGCCTGGCGGCGCACCAAGCCGCTGTGG
>Ga0065701_1013085_pt1 | contig 20984 bp, 19 predicted proteins | sample Biomet1_FD_59088 | JGI IMG/M metagenome (GOLD analysis project Ga0065701, IMG submission 59088) | Microbial communities from bioreactor (seeded with anoxic lake sediment) at LBNL, California, USA - Biofuel metagenome 1 version 3... | ecosystem: Engineered > Bioreactor > Anaerobic > Unclassified ...
GCTCGTTTTGGGCATTCCGAGGGAATGCATCTCGGTTAATGTGGGCGATCCGGTTAAGTAACGCTCGCGCGGGACGCAAGAAAACGAATTACTTACGCGGTGCCGCCCGATAAATAATAGGGTATGCTGCGAAACATAAACATAGGGCAGTTAAAATATCAATAACGGAGTGCTGTTTAATGAACATCGTTGATAGGCATATCAGGATTGTGACTAGAGAAAAGACAATTCTCCAACTGACTCTCCCAAATAATTTACTATGCCATGCGGCGAATGAAACGGCCATCGCTCCGATGACATGCAAAGAAGGCATCACATTCGTGTTCGTGTCAAATTTGTAGAAAACGGATAGAAATCTCGTCAGTATATTGTTATGCGCAAACTGTTGGGGTCTCAAATTCTGCGCTGTCGGAAAGATGAAATATATAATTAAGGTTATCGAGTAGGTTAATATTACGAATTCCATGTATTTCCTAAATGCTTCAATATCAAAAAAAAGAGTATACGCAAGCATCCCAACGATATAGATGAACCAGAACAGATAAGCAAAAAGGAACCACTCACAGAAAGGAATTGCATTGTCAAGAGCACAATGTACAATTATGTAGGTTCGGTTTGTCAAACCCCTTTCCAACAATGCAAACAATAATCCAAAAATCGGCCAAAAAGTCAGCAGCTTCAGATAACTAAATTTTCCTCCTTTTCCCAAGTCCTTTATTTTTACATTACTATAGTTGATTGACTTCATCAAAGCTTCTTTCCCACGATATCTGAGCATACTGGTCGACTGAGCGATAAATCTGTTCTGTAGCGTTTCGGGGGCAAGCCATTCTCATTTTTTGAGACATTAAGGCGCGTTTTTCATCACAGTTCAAAATTTCAGCGCATAACTCGGTGACGCAACGAACACTCTCCCCACTTGCAGCCATTCCATTCGCGACAAAATAGCGCAGATTATGATCTTCACATCCTGCAACCGCGTTGATAAAAACCATAGGAAGCATTTTGGCACGCGCTTCTGTGACACTTAAACCGCCTGGCTTAGTCAGAAACAAATCTGCGCTGTCCATCAAAAGAGATACATTACTTGTATAGCTCATGATACGGACTCTGTCGTTCCCTTGATATTTTTTTGAAAAGAACTTATACAGTCTGTTATTCGTACCACATATTACAGTGATAGTCGTGTTGAAATATAATTTCTTGTCAAGGGCAGCGACCAGTTTCCGCATAGGACCACAGCCCATACTTCCGCACATCACTAACAAATGTTTGCTTTTACTGGGAATATGTAATTGATTTTTAGCAACTTCCCGTAACGTCTTTGTGAGAAAGATTTTTCTGACCGGAATCCCACTGGCAATGATTCTGTCTGCCGGAACTCCGCATTGGACAAACTCCTCAATTAAATTCGTGCTTGGAACAAAATACAGGTCCAGATTGCTGTTTGCGACCATTGGGCTGCAGGTATAGTCCGTCGCCACGAAGAAGGACGGGATGTTGGCTAGGCTTTTTCGCCTCACTTCTGTCATAAAAAGGGCAGAAATCACATGGGTACAGATAACGGCATCAAATTGCCTTTGCTCCAAGTACTGTTGGAGTTTTTCGGTTCCCCGCGTAATAAACCGATAAGCGATTTTCCCTTCATTAAACATAGTCGGATGTCGCTCCGAATAACGATATCCCCAATCAAACAGCTTCGGGGCATGACGATATATCTGGGTAAACCAATAGCACAAATAAGTGGACTGTCGTTGAGACCAGAAAAGCAACGTATCCATTTGCTTGCATTTGTCACCATGTTGTTCCAGCGATTCTTTTATTGAAGTTGCCACGGAATTGTGGCCTTGGCCGGTATTGCAACTTAATATCAATACATTCATTAGTATTTATAGTATCCCGTTATCCTTTCTGCTGAAGTTTGGCTTGTAGCCTGCAGAGTGCCGGGCGATTGTAACGTTGGATGATGACAAACGGGATATTCCCGATTGTCCACAATAGACATATAACGATTCCCCCAGTATTCCATATCCAGATACAGACAATACCCCCCAGAATAAGCAGAACGTGTGTCAGTTCTGCCACGCAGGTTTCTCCGACTAACAATTCCAGATCATCTGATTTTGGGCAGGACGGGATACGCTTAGCTGTCATGAATGGGCATACCCGGCTCATGTCCGGCATTTTGTTTTTCCATTTTCGTATTGCAATTTTATTATAGAATTTCCCATCATCTTCCCATCTTGCAGTGCAATATGGGAATTTGTCTGCATGAAACCATTTACGCGGTAAAAGCAATCCAATCAGAAACGAAGCAATTCCAATAAAGAACAAATAGCCGACACATCTTAAAAATTTCATTCTTATCCTTTTCCATGCGATTTTACTGTTTGCTCTTTTATGGAGTTTATATCTATGCCAGAAATGACCACGCTTTTTGAAGGGGTGCAGATCCTGTTCATCAGTTTGGCCCAGAGTTTTTTTGTCCTCAAAAAATCGCTATAGTGCGAACTGACTTTCGAATCATAATCTTCCATCTCATGCTGCAAATCTTTGAATGCTTCGCTGTGGAAATAATCGCATACATAGGGCAATGCTGAAGTGAGTTTTCGCTTCGCTTCATCGATTTTTTCTCGATAGGATTCCGGCTGGGTAATATATAGATACAACGGCTTATAACGCGCCCAACCGACGCAGGCCGAAAGAAATCTCTGGACATTCTGCTCCTGTGTTGAGTCCACCATACTCAGTTGCATGGGAAGCACGCCGGAAAGCAAATAACTATATATGGAAAACCCGTCATGGAAAGTATAACATGGGACCCGTAGCACCCTTCTATCGCTCAGGCAGGTGCTCAAGAAGGTATCCTCTCCGCGAGCTCCCGGCGGGTTATAAAACGGGAATACACGCCGCGGGTCCGTTAAGTTGATGCACAAATTAGAACCTGAAATAAATTTTGCATGATTTTTTTCTGGTACATCAAAAAGTCTGTTTTCAATAAGCACATTTGTATCCGCGTATGTAACTCCACCGTTTTGCATGACTTCTTGAAAGCTGTCCCAATTGACGACGTCATTGCTCAGCGCCTCGATCAGCGATTTGGAGATGTTTTTTTCCTCTTCGTTAGAAAAATTCACAGTTGGAACGGGAGAAAGATAACCGCAATGATAGCCGTAAGTAATGTCCGCATCCCTGATATTTTGCAGATGCATTTTTAAAACGTGTTGACCGCTCCATATAGCAGCATGGCCGTTACATGTTACCGCGAGTGGATACTCGTCGTCGTCCAGAAAGAGCAAATAGTCAACGCTGTCCTGAATTGCATAAAACAGGATTAGGTTGCGCTGAGCTGCATATCCGCTTCCGAAAAGGAGACCGGCACTGGACAAATCCGCGATATCGTCATGTATCAATTCTTCTTTTGCTGCAGCGGTTTCCGCGGCACCCAGAAAACGAATCTGATGAGTCAGTGCGCCTATTTCTTTCGGGATTGATGTATAATCGCTGATTTGGGCTCCCTTATATGCGAGGTCATAAGCAATATAAATATTGAGTTCAACATTATTATTTAGTAATCCAGATTCCTGAAAGTTCAGTATGTAGCTCTTCAACACCTGCTGAAAACACTTTCGACCAGTGGCAAAGCCGACACCTACACGGATTTTACTCATTGGGATTCTCCCCCTAACCGCGAACACTCTTCGCTTATTTGAGCCAGATGGATGCAAACAGATATTGGACATCAACCGCGTCTTGCCAGCGTGAATTTTGATTCCGTTCCGGCAAGCAGACGTTTCATGTTCTCCTTATGCCGATAAATCATCAGCAACACACAGAGAATACTGATAACCTCTACAGTTGAAGATGACGTGCCTAAGATTCCAAGGGTAACCGGGCATGTCAACGCCGCGCAAATCACGGAAAGCGACATATACTTTACCGTAAACAGCAGAATCATCATCACGACCAGTGCTACCAGCCCCGCGCGCCAGTCAACAAACCAGATCGTAGCAGCTCCGGTAAGAAATGATTTTCCTCCTTTGAATCTGTACCATATGGGATATGCATGGCCGAGCATAACGCAAAGGCCGGCATACGCTGCGCCAAACTGGCGCATATTATAGAACTTTTTAAACAGAAGGCTGAATACCAGGATGGGGATTGCGGCCTTGCTTAGGTCAAGCAGCATAACGTACCATGCGTACCTGTCACCAAAGACACGTCTAAAGTTGGTAAAACCGGGATTTCTGCTGCCATATTCCCGAATGTCTTTGTGATAGATTGCCTTGGACAAAATAATGGCAGGATTGATACCGCCAATCAAATACGACGCCGCAGCTGTCACAACAAGTAATACATAGAACATTTTCTTTTGCCTTTCTTCCCAAAAGAAGTTACTTGCTCCTGCCTTTATCCGTGGCCGCGGAAAACAAGCTGCGAAGCCGGATTTTGACTGCTCCGATATTTGAGATCTCATCGATCTTGATCTGAGTATAAATTTTTCCAGCTTGTTCAATAATTGCGCGGGTTTCATCTGAAGTAATGGCGTCTACTCCGCAGCCAAAAGAAATAAGTTGGACGAGGTTAATATTCAAATCGGAAGGAGCATCGGCAACAGCTTTTGCCGCAGCATAAAGTCTGGAATGGTACGTCCATTGATTCAAAACTTTTGTTGGGAACTTTGAAACATTGCAGCTGATGCTGTCCTCGGACAAAACGACCGCGCCTAGTTTGCAGACCAACACGTCAATCCCATGATTGATTTCCGGGTCAATGTGATACGGTCTGCCTGCCAGAACAATTACCGGCAACTTCTTTTCCTGCGCAAAAGCGAGATATTCAGCTCCTTTTGTGCGAATCGCTTTCATGTACCGTTCATAGGCTGTATAAGCTGCTTTTGCCGCTGCCTTTACTTGCAGTCTGGAAAACGGACCAAAGTATTTATTTAGTATCGAGGTTATGTGCGTTATAAAAACTCTGCGGTTATGAAGCCCAATGAAATCGCAGATATACTTTGTCTGATTTAGTGCCCTTACGTTTGCTTTCAGCACCTGAGGGTAATAGGCTACAATTGGGCAGTTGTAATGATTGTCGCCCAGTCCTTCGTCTATGTTGTAGCTCATATCCGGGTAAAAAATGGCGTCAACATCTTCTCTCAGGAGCGCCTCTATATGCCCGTGCATGAGCTTTGCCGGATAACACACTGTGTCAGATGGGATAGTATGCTGGCCGTCTAAATACAGTTTCCTTGTTGAAACCGGTGATACAACGACATTGAACCCCAGCTCTTTGAAAAAAGTGACCCAAAACGGCAGTAACTCATACATATTCAGCCCCATGGGTATACCGATCGTAGGCTTTCCGGGCACGCGAGTGTCGTTCCTATACTGATTCAGCAACTGGGTTTTGTAAGCATACAAGTTATGTATTTCTCCTGCTTGCGGAAGACGCAGCGGCTTATCACAGCGATTTCCCGCGATATACCGGTCGCTTCCACTGAAAGTATTGACGGTGAGCCGGCAGTGATTATTGCATCCGTTGCAGGTCACAGCCGTCACCTCGTGACGGAATACTTCCAGCTCGCTTCTTTTCAGAATGGTACTGTTTCCTTTGTCGCCATAATGCTTCCAGGCGTATAAGGCAGCGCCGTAAGCACCCATAAGCGCTGAATACTTCGGCCTGATCACGTCATGCCCAATTTCCTGTTCGAAGGCACGCAGAACTGCGTCGTTCAGAAATGTCCCGCCTTGGACCACAATGTTTTTGCCAAGCGATTCCGCATTTGCACAGCGAATCACCTTATACAACGCGTTCTTAACAACGCTGATGGAAAGTCCAGCAGAAATATTCTCGATGGAGATTCCGTCCTTTTGCGCTTGCTTGACGGAGCTATTCATAAACACTGTGCAGCGTGAACCAAGGTCCACCGGCTGATCCGCGAACAGCCCAAGCTTTGCAAAATCGTCTATTTTATATTCCAATGCGCCGGCGAAGGTTTGCAAGAAGGAGCCGCAACCAGAGGAACATGCCTCGTTTAGAAAAATATTGTCGATGGCACCGTTATGTATTTTGAAGCATTTGATGTCCTGTCCTCCGATGTCGAGGATAAAGTCTACGTCGGGACGGAACTTCTTTGCGGCGGTGTAATGTGCAATTGTTTCTACGATGCCGAGATCAATATGGAAAGCACTGCGGATAATATCTTCGCCGTATCCGGTCACAGCGGCGCATTTGATCCGGATATCCGGGTAATCCTGGTACATCTTTTCCAGATATGCCTTGATTAAAGGAACCGGATTTCCGCTGTTCATGCTATAAAAGGGACGGAACAAATTCCCTTTCTCGTCACAGAGCACAGCTTTTACCGTTGTGGATCCTGCATCAATCCCAAGGCACATCGGCTCGTCTGGAGAATAAATCTCCTGAATACCTTCTGACGCTTTTTGGTGCCTCAATGTAAAATCGGCATATTCTTTTTCGGATGAAAATAACCGTCTGCAACTGCTATAACCAGCCGGCGCATGGTATTTCGCAATTTGGTCGGAAAGCATCTGAAGGTCGTACGTTTGCCCGACAGCGGAATATGCCGCCCCTAATGCTACAAAATAAAGAGCATTATCCGGGCACACTCCCTGAACCTTCAGCACATCATCGAAACTATTCCTCAGTTCTGACAGAAACGTCAGAGGCCCCCCAAGATATAAGACATGTCCATTTATTTCACGTCCCTGCGCAAGCCCGGCGATGGCTTGACTTACAACTGCGTAAAAGATACTTGCGGAGATATCCTCTTTCCGTGCGCCCTGATTGATAAGCGACTGAATATCCGATTTGGCAAACACACCACAGCGGGAAGCAATGGTATAGACCTTGTCATGACGCGCGGCAAGATTGTTCATCTCGTCGGTCTGAATATTCATCAGAGAAGCCATTTGGTCTATGAATGCACCTGTGCCGCCGGCACAGGTGCCATTCATTCGTACCTCTAGCCCATTTGTCAAAAATAATATTTTAGCATCTTCTCCGCCGAGCTCTATCACAACGTCTGCTTCGGGTCTAAGCCGTTTTATCGCAGTTCTGGTAGCGTATACTTCTTGGACAAACGGGAGCGAAAGGTTGTTTGCCATACCCATTCCGGCAGAACCGGACACTGTGACAGACATTGCTTCACTAGGGTAGCGCCGGGATAAATCTGCAATCAGTTCAGATGTCATCAGAGACACTTGAGACATGTGTCGCTTGTAAGAAGTGAATAGGATATTGTAATCTTCATCCAGCACAGCGCATTTCATCGTGGTGGATCCTACGTCAATCCCGACTTTCTTCATTCGTGCGTTTTTCCTCTCTCGCTATGGCCAGCATTAATTTTATCCGGTTCTCCTGGTTCACCTGAGAAGCACCGGAGTCATAATCGATGGGATAAATATTTGCTTCCGGATACAAATCCCGTAGCTTCCGGACCATGCCTTTACCCACGATATGATTGGGGAGACAACCGAATGGCTGCGCACAGATAATATTGCTGTACCCTTTTTCAATCAGCTCTGACGTTTCTGCGGGAAGCAGCCATCCTTCACCCATCTTGACACCGCGATCGATTACGCATTCCGCCAAATCTTTCGTTTTTCGGAATGGAAAAGGGGCAACAAACTCCGGGAAATTCTTCAGTGTATCAAGCATTGCGTCTTCCAGCTTGTCGGAAACTGCTTCACCAATCGCACCGACTTCTTTGGTAAATCTGCTGCCGCCATAGTATTTATAGTCCGTTTCAATGTCAGCGAGGGAGTATTGAAAGAATCCAAGCACGCCGGGAACCATATATTCGCAACCCTGAGAAGCGAGGAATTTCTCCAGTCCGTTATTCCCCAAAGACGAATATTTTACGTAGATCTCACCGACAATACCGACCTTCGTCTTCTTTTCATGAGTTCTGGGGATTAAATGAAAATCATTTGCCATGCGAAACAGGTTTCTCCGCATGCTCTTATCCGTCAGGCCTTTGTTGCAACGGAACTGTTCTGTCAGTTCCCGAATCCATGACTTAACAACAGCTTGTGTATCGCCTATATAGATTTCGTAGGGGCTTGTCTGATTCTTCAGCAGGAGCAGCATGTCTCCGTAAACCAGAGCCCGGATGCCCTTTATGATCATAGCTGGCGTGATCCGGAATCCGCTGTACTTTTCTAAGCCTTTGAAGTTTAGCGAAATGACCGGAACATATTCCAGTCCCATGTTTTCCAGCGCCTTACGGAGCAGCCAGATATAGTTGGAAGCACGGCACCCGCCGCCGGTCTGAAACATAATCAGGGCGGATTTATGTACGTCGAAGTCTCCGCAGTTGAGCGCATACAGTTGCTGCCCCAGCATACAGATTGCCGGGTAACACATGTCGTTGTGTATGTATTTCAGCCCGGTGTCGATCACTTTCTTACCTTCATAATGGACGACTTCAACGTGGTAGCCGTACATAAGGAAGATTTCTCGTATCAGATCCATATGTGTCGGGAAAATATCCGGTGCGATGATCGTATATGTTTTTTTCATTTCTTTTGTGAAATCTATCGGGGGCACATTACCACCTCTAACACAAATTAAAAACGGACGTAGTCCCGGCAGGTATTCAGGTACCTAATACCGGATACCCAGGTGAGGATAACCGAAATCCAGATAAGCGTCTCGCTGAGAAGTGTGTCATTCCTTCCGGTACAATGCAAAAATAAAATCACAATGATGGTAATCAGAGTAAAGAATGTTTTCAGCTTACCGCTGATATCCGCTGCAATAACGGCACCTCTGGCTGCCGCAGTCATTCGGATGCCAGAAATCAGCATTTCTCTAGCAAGTATCAAAAACACGGCAACCGGATCAATCCAATGGCAATATGAAAAAATTACAAGCGCAGCTGCTACGAGAATCTTATCAGCAATGGGATCCAAGAACTTTCCAAAGTCCGAAATAAGGTTGTATTTTCTTGCGATCCTGCCGTCCAGATAATCAGTAACGGAAGCAAGCATATAAACAATCAGCGCAATCCAGAGATGACCGGGGATGGAATGGCAGAGTAAAAACGCAACAAAAATCGGCGTCAGAATTACCCGGAATATTGTCAGCCGATTCGGAAGGCGGGCAATGCACCCAGCAGAACATTTACCCGTCGTATTATTCTCATTTTTCTTCCCCATGTCTTATTCGAGTATCAGCATGAAGCTGTAAATGTCCTGACCGCCGTCAATTTCGAACAGTTCGACTTTTGAATGGTGTTCTGTCATATACCGTCTGACCATCCTTTTCTCTTCTTCGGTGACATCTATTCCATAGATGACAATTAACACCTGCTTTTGTGATATGCCGAGTTTCTCCAGCAGAATGCGGGCAGTATCAGTCTTGCTGGGAGAGGAAGCTATCATGTTTTTTTCGGAAAAGCCTATATAATCGTGCTCATGGATTGTCACACCGTTTAGTGTGGCATCGCGGGTAGACGTTGTCACAAGCCCCGTGACGACACCGTTCATAGCTTGGTTTAGTGTATCGGTAATTTCATTCACATTGCCGGAATCGAAACTAAGCATAGAGAGTGCAGCATATCCGTCACCGATGTTTCTGCTTTCCAGTACGCGGATATCGGACTTTGTATAGAGTTCTGCCGCCTGTCGCGCGGCCATAATAATGTCGCTGTTATTCGGTAGGACGAAAACCGTTTCCGCATTGACCACGTCAAACGCTTTCATAAAATCTTCCGTAGAAGGATTCTTTCCATCTCTACCGTCAATCACGACGTCTGCGCCCAGGTTCCGAAAGGCCTCCTGAACCCCGGCTCCGGAAGCTACCGTTACAACGCCGAACTGTTTTTGCTTTTGGGGAGGAACGCCGTCCGAAATCTCAAAGCGGTTCTGCACGATGCTATCATTATGCTGGATAGCCATGTTATCTATTTTTACAGACAAAAATTCACCATACTTTTGGCAAAACCCGAGTACGCTGCCTGGCGTCATCGTATGTACGTGCACTTTCACGATGGACCCGGTTTGAAAGGCAACGACGGAATCTCCAACTGTATCCAAATAATTCGTAATTGTTTTGATGGAAAAAGAAGATAAATTTACTTTGCAGGTTTGAAGCTGAAGCAGAAATTCCGTACAATATCCAAACTTCATTACACTGTTCTCATTGAATCCTCTTGTATCCGTTGATTTTTGCTTAGTCGTTATATTGTCAGTCTTTTCTGTTCTTCCATGCAGAGACCGGTTCATACCGTCAATAAGGTAGACGAGGCCCGCGCCGCCGCTGTCAATTACCCCGGCTTCTTTCAGAACAGAAAGTAACTCCGGCGTCCTTTGCAGGGAAGCATTCATCTCCGTAAGGTATTCGCCGAGGAAAGACTCCAGCGTACTTTCCGGAGTAATATCGGCGCAGGCTTGGTCGGCTGCTTCGCGCGCCACGGTCAGCATCGTACCCTCGGTCGGCTTCATGACTGATTCATAGGCTCTGCGGACGCCGGAACGAATAGCAAAGCCGACCGTTTTAATATTTGCAGCGTCTAAGCCATGAAAGCCTTTTGCAAGACCAGCAAAAAGCTGCGACAGAATAACACCAGAATTTCCACGTGCACAAAGCAGCATTCCCTGCGCAAGTTTTTCTGATATTTCTGAAAGAGAGCCTTCAGAGCATCCTTCAATTGCTTGAATGCCGCCAGCCATAGTAAGGCTCATATTGTCCCCGGTATCCCCATCCGGGATCGGAAAGACATTGAGATCGTTTACAATGGAGACATTGGCCTGTAAATTGGCCGCGCCTCCTGTTACCAGCTCAATGAACTTTTTCCCTTGCAGTTGCGCTGTTCCCATGTGCGTTCTCCTCAGGCTTCAAACTCAACCGTCTTTCCAAATCCGAATACGCCAACCGCGCTCGGACCAATGGATGCTCCGATGATCGGGCCTATGTAATTCATATAGATTTCTTTGCACGGAATCTCTTTTTCAACAAGGCTTTTCAGATATTCGGCATCATCGATGCAATCAGCATGCGCGATATAAATGCGCTGATTTTCCGGCCGGATAATGGATTCCTTCAGTAATTTTACAAGTTCATCCATGGAAGCCTGCCTGCCCTTAACTTTTTTGATTGGTGTCTGGTCGCCATTTACATCAGAAATCAAAATGGGCTTCACACCAAACATGTTTCCCAAGAAAGCCGAGGAAGCCTTGACGCGTCCAGCGCGCTTCAACGTATCCAGGCTGTTAACAGTAACATACTCATTCACATCATTCCGTACTGCAGTGATATGGTCAGCAATCGTCTGCGCGTCCATTCCGGCGTCACGGTATTCCGCGGCCTGTACCGCCAGCATTCCTTCTCCGAAGCACGCATTATACGAGTCAATGCAGAAGATCCTTCCATCTAGATATTTTTCCAACAGTGGTTTTGCCACGACGGCTGCGGTGTTGACTGAGCCGGACTGCTTTGTGGAACAACCGATATACACGATGTCAAAACCCTTTTCAAGGTACTCCGTGAATATGTTAGTAAATTCGTCCACTGGAACTTGTGTTGTTAAAACGCGGTTACCGGCGCGCATGACATCATAAAGCTCTTTCGGTGTGTAGTACTCCCAATCAAGACTTGCTGGCAGCTCTTTTCCGTCATACTCCGTGTTCATCCTGGCGTAAGCGATATCATACTGTTTACGGATATCTCCTCCAAGATCGGAACAGGAGTCCGTAATGATTTTTACAGGTCGCATTTTTTATCCCTCATTTTTAAAGCATTTTATTTCTGATACTTTCGTTTTTTCCCTAGTGCTCTCATTTTTGAAAATGCCGATGTAAAACCGGCCATACAGCATCAGCGATATTATCATGGCGGCACCGCATAGGCCGATTAGAATATTCGTTGCCGTCTCCGGCATCCTGGGGAATAAAACCAGTATCATTATTACTGTATACAAGACAACGGTGCTTACTTTTCCGTGCCACTTGGCACTATTCACGGTATCCGTTAATTTTAGAGTCATATACCCGGCCATCAACATAAAGCCTTCCTTAATCACAAAAAGAATAACTAAGGCAGTCATCCAGCGGTACTTTGGTATGAGGCAAAGGATCAACGAGGCCTGGGTGAGCTTGTCTGCAATCGGGTCTATGATTTTCCCGAAATCCGTGACCATGTTGTACTTGCGGGCGATTTTCCCATCCGCTATATCGGTTACAGCGGAAATGGCAATCACAAAAGCCGCGATATTGTATTTTTTCTGTGAACAATATAGCCATACAAGCACCGGGATAAGGAGAAGCCGAAAAAAGCTAAGAAAGTTCGGTATAGTCAGGATATCTCTCTTTTTTAGTCGATTTCGCATAGCATCAGTCTCCGAACTTCTTCACTAATTTCTTTTGTTTTCATCGCGGAAATACGATCTTCGTCCAATATACCTACAATTTTGATATATACATCTGTACGACGCCACGGCGCCCTTTTTGCCACAAGCTCTGTGTTTTTTACAGTTACGGCGATAACCGGAACGTCGGCTTTTTTTGCAATTTGGAAAGAGCCTGCGTGGAATTCTTGAAGCCTGCCCGTCTTGGCCCTGGTACCCTCCGGGTAAATTCCTATGGATACCTCTCCGCGCTTGATCAGCTTTGCCGCCGCATTGACAGTTTGGAGTGCTCTGCGTGTGTTATCTCTGTCCATGGGCAAGAAGCAACATTTATGTATGATTCCGCCTACCCAAGGAAGCCGGAAAGTCTCTGGCTTCGCAATAAAGGAAACGTCTTTCCCCCTAAACGCAGTCAGGCAAACCATAGGATCGAAGCAGGAACGATGGTTGCTTACCAGCAGAAAACGGCGGTCTGGAATTAATTCGAAACCTTCTGTGTGAATACGTACCCGGCAAAAAGTCATAACAAGACTGAGTGTCTCTTCCATCACCCAGCGAAATGCACGGCTCTGTTTTTCCACCGGCTTTTTCTGATCAATCACACGCGAGATGATAAGAAACACTAAAAGGTACAGGAGTAAATAGGCTAGTATATATCCAGCAAAAAGAAGAATTGCAATCCACGTTTCCTGCCAGCCGTGTACAAGATTGCGGTAGATACATGTCAGCGCATCGCTGATGATTGCAATTGCTGTAAATACCCACATCAACATCATGCTTACCTTGTGCTCTCATCTTTTACGTCCTGAATTCTGCATATTGGAGGCTGAAAGGCTTGCAAAACTACTGCTGCCCGCTGAAGAAACTATTACCCCGCCGGATTACTCCGCTCGCAGGCAGCCAACAGCTTAAGCAAAAGATCCAGGAGAGTATTAAGAGGTGAGGAGTGAATAAGGGAGACAATTATATTTATCTTTGCGAGACTGTTCTATATCCGGATTGGATATCGAACAGTACGGGGTAATAGCCGGGGAAGCATTGGCATCAGCTGGCGGCATTAACGCCCGCGCAAATCTGACATTTTAATTCTTAGACAAATCAAAGCAAAAGCCAAGATACAGAATCCCGGATATAAAGAAATCTCAATACAAAAAGCTGAAAGTGTAACAAATTCGCTACACTTTCGTAAATCTGTATCTGTCCTTGACAACTGTTTTTCCATAAGATATAAACATCAAAGATAATAAGCGAGGTTTTGCTATGAAAATCTGGATGGTGCTAATGATCTGCATTGGCTTGTCTTTGGACGTGTATGCCGTGACGATCTGTCAGGGTGCCATGCTCGAAAACATTAGCAGAAAAACATTGCTTGCAACCAGCGGAATTTTTTTACTGTTTCAAGTAGCTGCCGTTGGGATTGGAAGTCTTTTGGGAGTCTTTCCTGTGGCAAAAAATATATCACACGATTTACTCTTGATCTGGCGTACGATTTCCATGGTAATTATTATCATACTCGGCTGTTTGCTGCTATATCGGGGTATCAAAAACAAGCTCGTTATGGAACACCGACAGGTATTTACTGCGCGCAAGGTTCGTTCTGCTGCTACCTGGACAAGTATCGACGTATTGCTCACCAGTGCCGGATTAAGCGCATGGAATATCAATGCAATTGAGCTCTTGATTACCATTGGCGCCACAACACTGGCCGCAGTTTTTGCAGGCCTATATACTGGATATCTTTTGGGGTACGAGCAGAATAAAAAAGCATATATCAGCGGTGGGGTTATTCTGATCGTGGTAGGCGTCTACATTTCGGTTAAAGCATTTTTCTGAGGTGGACATATGGAAGCAAATAAGGAGCCTGCAAAACTCTTGATCACAAATGCCTTCAAGAAACTAATGATCGGCCACGATTTTGATAAGATAACAATTAAAATGATTGCTGATGAGGCCGGCATAATTCGCCCGACTTTTTACCGGCATTTTCAGGATAAATGTGATGTGCTGGAATGGATAGTCCAGACCCAGCTAATAGAAAAAGCCGAAATTCTTCTTGAAGGAGGCATGAATATAGAGGCCGTTACATTCCTGTTTAACGTTATGCTTGAAGAACGGCCTTTTTACAGGAAAGCATTCATGGTAACAGGCCAGAATGGATTCGCAGAAATGCTGACCCACAAAATCAGCCTTTTATTCATAAAACAACTGGATGCAAAAGCATTAACCATGCCGAATGGAAATCGTTTTCTTACGAAGGAAGTTGTGGCTGTAAAATATGCGATGGACTTATCAAACACTTTATCAATTTGGGTAAAAAATGCACCATCGGATGCAAGCGCTATCGAGGCGGCCCAAGCATACGTTTGGCTTGCTACACACTCGTTAATAGATTTGTTTGGACTGGATAAGCAAAAATAAAGTTCTGCGTCACTTTGACCCCGACTTGCCGAAAAAAGTATGAAGCAAACAACCGCTTATAAATGCAAAAAGGCTTCTTTGCCGGATGACAAAGAAGCCCACAATAAAACGCTCCCCGGTTTAGTTCATAACCACCGGGGAGCGTATATTCTTATGTGCGCCGTCAGCGCACGTTCTAAAGGTTGAAAGTCCCGAACCTACCCGGTAGCGGGAAGGGTACAGCTGAGCACCAAGGGTGTCCATCGTGAGGTGGAATCTGGAGAAGGGTGAAGGAAAAATCTCGTCCTCGATGCAGGTAGCACTTGCCGGGCAACTTTGAAATGTCACCCAAAATCGTAATACAATTAAAGCTGAAAATCTTTGTTAGTTAATTGACAAACAGATGCGTATAGTGTATAATATAGGAAGATTGATAAATTATTATCAATCACGAATAAAAATAAGAAAGGGATATCGGAATAATGAAAGCAGCTCGTTTTTATACCTCTAAGGATCTTCGTGTCGACACTGTGCCGGACGTTGCTCCCATCGGCGATGAAGTACGTATTAAGGTAAAATGGTGCGGGATCTGCGGGTCGGATATCCATGAATATCTTGACGGCCCAATTTTTACTCCGGGTAAGACACCACAGTACGTCACAGGTGCTACTAACCCTGTTACCATGGGGCACGAGTTCTCCGGCGTAGTTGCCGCCGTCGGCCCCGACTGCAAAAAGTTCAAGGTTGGCGATCATGTTATTCCGGAACCGCTGGTTGTCTGCGGCAAATGCCCCTCGTGCAAATCAGGCAACATGAACGTATGCGAGCATTTGAGCTTCCTCGGCTTCGTTAGCGATAACGGCGGTTTTGCCGAATATTGCAATTTTACTGAAAAGTTTGTTCATAAGATGCCGGACAATATGTCTTTTGAGAAGGGCGCTATTGTTGAACCTTTGTCCGTCGGTTATCATTCCCTGAAAGTCGGTCATTTCGCCGCAGGCCAGACGGCTGTCGTTGCCGGCGCGGGCCCCATCGGATTGGCTACCATCGCGTGCCTGAAGGCTTTAGGCGCCGCGAAGATCATCGCCGTGCAAAGGAAGTCCGTTCGTCAGACATACGCGAAAAACACCGGCGCAGACATAGTTCTCGATCCCGGTACGGACGATGTCCTAGCCAAGGTTAAGGAGCTGACAGACGGTAAGGGCGCCGACGTTGCCTTTGAGACCACTTCCTCCGAACAGTGCTTCCACTTATTGAGAGATTGCATTAAGCCGCACGGCTTTGAAGTAATTACCAGCATTTGGGTACAGAACGTTTCAATAAATCCCAACGTTTTGGTTTTGACCGAAAAGAATATTGTCGGCAGCATTTGTTATAACGGCTCTGATTTTGACGAAGTCATTGCTCTGCTGAATTCCGGCAAGCTGCAGGTACCCGGCTACGTCACGAAAAAGATATTCCTTGAAGATATTGTAAAAGAAGGCTTCAGTACCCTAACTGGCCCGGACAAGAAGGCGCAGGTTAAGATTCTGGTTACACCGGAAAAGGCTTTACTTAGCTGATTCATTATATTTGGTGTTTATCAGGTACGGTTAAATCACACATCGCAACAAAAGTCGGAAAAATTTTTCCGACTTTTGTCATTTTCTTGATGGTTTTGATGCCTGCCGGTGAAAAGGGAAGTTACAGTTCCAGAACTGACCTTAACCATATGCTCAATCCCAAATTTGATTGCTCCGGTAAGCGAATCTATCCCCTGATGCGCAGAACCGGCATATTCTCGGCCCGTTGCCGGGCTTATCGTGTCACAACTAACTTAAATCACGGCTATAAAGAATCAGAATGTCGCAATAACCTCGTCGGGGGAGGTGTAGGGTTTATTTTGCTTGAGGGCTGTCTCCAGCAGCGTTAACTTTCCGCCATATACGGTAAGACCATCACGCAAATGCTTGTTGTCAATCAGCGCCTGCTTTACGCCTTTGCCGGCGATCTCCAGCAGATACGGGAGCGTCGCTGTGGCAAGCATGGTGGATGCAGTGCGAGAAAATGCGGAAGGAATGTTGTCCACGCAGTAGTGCTTGATGCCGTCGACATAGTAGACGGGGTCGTCGTGCGTTGTGCCGCGGCAGGTTTGTATTGCCCCTTCGTCGTCACAGGCAATGTCCACAATCATAGAGCCAGGTTTCATCAACTTGAGATCATCGTGATAAACGATATGATCTTTGCGGGTCTTCGGCCACAGGATGCAGTTGAACAGAACGTCGGTATCCCGGAGGCATTTTTCGAGGTTCGTGCGGTTGGACATTAAAAAAGACACGTTTGGCGACAGGTGACGCTGCGCTTCCTGCATTGCTTTCATGCTTATATCGAGGATTCGCACGGCGTTTCCAAAGGCCGCCGCAAGTTCAGCACAGGCGATTCCGGAGTTGCCCGCGCCGAGGATCGTGATAACCGGTGCTTCGACGCCGCAGATGTTTGCCAGCAGGGTTCCATTCCCGCCGAACACGGCCTGCATGTGATGGAGCGCTGCAAGAAAACCTCCTTTGCCGGCGAGAACGCTCATCGGACTTAGAAGAGGAAAATGCCCCTCATCGTCTGTTACATCTTCATAGGCAAAGGCTGTCACACCACTTTGAATGAGTGCATCTGCTTCATTCGGATGCGCGTTGGAGTGGATGTAGGTGAAGACAATTTTGTCCGGACCCAAATATTGATACTCCTCCGGGAATAACTCTTTAACCTTGTAAAACAGATCCGCACGGTGATATACCTCCGAAGCGGACTCCATAATTTCGGCACCGGCCGCTGCATATTCCGCATCTGAGAATCCGCTTCCCAACCCGGCGTTGTGCTGGACCAGGACGGCATGCCCATGACGGACGATCTCGCTGACGGTGGCCGGAGTTGCGGATACACGGTATTCGTTATCTTTGATCTCTTTTAAAACTCCAATGATCATTATTTAGCCTTTCAAAACTTTTTTCAGACCATCTAGGTCGTATTTATCTAAACCCAGCGTACGCATACTGCGCGCTTCCTCCGCGCGGTAATCCCTGCCCATGATTAGGCAGGCAAGTTTGACCACAGCTTCCATAGCCGGAACCTCCACGCCGATTTGCTTGGCCAGCGAAATCAAGAATACCAGACCATAGCCCACATCTTCGTTAAAGTACCGGTAATCGAGCTGCGGCTGAGCTTTGATCCCGATGAATCCGGGCGCTTTGGAGTAGCCTTCGCTGTAATTTGCCACTGCCTGGTAGCCCTGGATCATCCCAAGTTCCGGATCCGGAATAACATTCACGCCAAGCTTTGCGCCGATGGAAATCCGTTCCCGGTCGAGGGCTTCGATCACACGGCCGACGCCGTCCGTGACGCCTTCTTCGTAGAACATAAAATCGCCGCCGGTCCGTTCGATTAGAGCTGTATTGCAGATGGTGACCGCTGGGTGGATTACGGGATTTGCATTCTGCAGAGTCGTCTGCAGAATATTATCAGCTTTGTCGCAGGTCTCGTGGGTTGCGTGGAAAATTTCAAAGATCTCTTCATTTTTGCTGCTTGGCAGAGTTGAGAGAAAATAACCGCCTTTTAGGCGATTGTATACGGAAATCTTCGCCGCCCCTGTGATACGCACAGCGAATGGAAGCGTAGATGTTTCGGAGATCGTCACGGAATAATCGTCAAACGACAGTCCGAGAGCGTTTTTAAATACGATGGCGCCCGCACAGGAGCTCGGGCAGACCACATAATGTTGACCGGGTCTTACGAAAGGTTTGCAAGCCAGCCCGAAAGGTTCCGTGCTGTATGCAGGACCCACAGCGAGGATGATGCCGGCACCATCCAGTACTTTTTCTATGTCATCGCCCGCATAGGCGATTTTTTGAAACCCCTCCAGTTCACCTTCCGCAAAAATGCCGCTGTGCGCGTTGATTTGGCCGATCATCTTTGGGAACTTGGCAAAGTCGAACATAAAGACTTCATGTCCTGCCTTGGCCCATTCGAAAGCCACTGCGCAGGCGCCGTTACCGGAACCTAAGACTGCTACTTTCATAATGACCCTCCATATCCGTATGATTGATCTGAATTTAAACAACAAGCTGTGCCACGGAGATTGTATCGTTCTCCCGGCGGCGAGACGCTCAGCCGCCGGGAGCTGCCCACGAATTACAAGCTGCTACCGGCAGTTAGGAAAGGCAAAATCCCACGATGACGTATGCTACCAGCGAGACGCCACAGACTGTGAGAGCATATGGTAGCTGTGTGCGGGTATGGTCTATATGGTCGGACCCGGAGCCAGTGGACGAAAGGATCGTGGTGTCGGACAGAGGAGAGCAGTGATCGCCGAAGCAGCCGCCGCCCATGACCGCAGCGATGGTAGCATAAATCAGGGGGCTGAGCGCACCACCGGTGTAGTTAAAAGCAAGAGGCAGGCAGATGGGGATCATAATGGCGTAGGTGCCCCACGAGGTGCCGGTGAAGAAAGAGATGAAAGAGCAGGACAGGAAAGTCATGGCCAGCAGGGTGACGGGGGTCATCCAGTTCTCCGTGATGCTGATGATGTAGTTGGCAGTACCCAGCGTCTTGCTGATGGAGTTGATGCAGTAGGCGGCACCGAGAATAAGAATGGCGCCTAGAACGCTTTTCGTGCCGGTGACCAAGAGACTCATAATCTCTCTCAGGTTTGCCATGCGGAAGACCAGCAGCATGATGGCCTGGTACAGGACGGCAAGCACGAAAGCTTCAAGAGTCTTGGCGCTGCCTTTGATGAAGTAAGTACCGAGCGTCCATGAAATGATAATGAGGGCGGGAACAATGAAGTGAATAAACAGATTGCACTTGACGCCCTCTTTGGGCTGAATGGTGTCGAGNTCNCCGCTCAGCATGGGNTTGGAACCCTTGGCGTAGACTTCGCCGGTTTCAAAGGCGCGCTTTTCCGCCTTCTTCATCGGGCCGAAGTCGGGAATGACGCCTAGGGAGATCAGCAGGCAAAATAGAATGGTGAAGTAGCCATAGAACTGATAAACAGTGGCGTGAACAACGGCATTCGTGCCTATTTCGGCGCTTGCGATGGAGCCAATGCCGACGACCAGGCCGGCGACATAGACGCCCCAGGCGTCGAACGGGACGCAGATACACATAGGCGCGGAGGTGCAGTCGCATATGTACGCTAACTTTTCGCGGGAGACTTTCACTTTGTCGGTGATGCCGCGCATGACGTTGCCGGTAAACAGCGGGGAGAAGTAATCGCTGAAGAAGATGAAGATGCCGAGCAGAGTGCTGAGAAATTGCGCCATTCTACGAGTCATNTGGCGTTTCCCGTTGCTGAGCTTGGCTGCAAGAGTCTGCATGGACCCGGATTTCATGAAGAAAGCTACCATGGTGCCGACGAAGATTTCNATNAGCACAACCCAGATGAANTCCGAATTGCCNCAGGCNGTTTCGATGGTCCCGGTGAAACCATAGAGGAGATTTTGCCCGGAAAGGCCGACGCCGACAAGAACTCCGACCATGATGGACAGCAGGGCATCCCTTGTGACGAATGCCAGAACCAACGCGATGATTGGCGGCAGAAGGGATAGGAATCCAATAGTTTCCATTAGGTTACCTCCACTTTAGTTTTGTTTAAGCTTGTATAACAATGCCGTGGGCACAGCATTCTAAAAAGGACGCTAAGAAGCAAAATAAGATTGAATGTGTAACAAGATTGTATACATGCACCTTTGAAAATCTCAAATGGCGCATTAGAATTTATGCAAGGGTCATGGATATAAGAACATTACCCGTTCTGCTCCGATTCGCGGCCATAACGACGGAAGAGGCGGGGCCGTTGCAATACAGCCCATGAAAAAAGTCGAAGCAACTAAACCCGAAAGGGTTGGTTGCTTCGGCTTATCGTTTTAAGAATTATGATGCAATGCAGCTCAAAAGTTCGGGTCAACCATTCCATCCAGGTGGAAGGTGCTTTCGGAGTACTGAAAAATATTAACCTTAAGCTGTCGGAAAAAAGGAATTGACAAGTTAATAATAAATGGTAATATATCTATATAATGGAAATCGGAAACTGATTTGGAAACGAGGTTATTTATGAGATTTGGAACTAGCGTACTCTTCTTTTGGACTCAACTTTCATATATCCTTGCTCCAATATTTCTTATATTGGCTATTATCGTATGTATTAAGTATTTAAGGAAACATTGATCCAGAAACATTAAAGGCTGCG
>Ga0065701_1004168_pt1 | contig 20492 bp, 13 predicted proteins | sample Biomet1_FD_59088 | JGI IMG/M metagenome (GOLD analysis project Ga0065701, IMG submission 59088) | Microbial communities from bioreactor (seeded with anoxic lake sediment) at LBNL, California, USA - Biofuel metagenome 1 version 3... | ecosystem: Engineered > Bioreactor > Anaerobic > Unclassified ...
TGGGCGTTGTTTTTTCTTTTATCGTGATATAAGCGGTGTCGCATTTTCCGTACTCATCCCAACCTATTACAAAAATGCGCCCTCCCTTGTTGATATTTGTTGTGGCGGTTGTGGCTCCTGTGCTCCAGGCGTAGCGGGTTCGTCCGTTTACGGTAAGCGTAGTGCTGTTTCCCTGACAGAATGAGGAGTCTCCCGAGATGGTTAACGGAACGGGTTTGGTGATAACAATATCAGCACTCCGCTTGTTTTTACAACCCGAAGGCAACGCGGTTACTTCAAGTGTGACAGTATGTTGTCCGGAGGTAGCAAACTGGTGTGTAGGGCTTTTTGCAGTAGAAGAGCATCCATCTCCAAAATCCCACGCAAAATTTAAGCTGTTCCCGCTGTTGGTGGTGGGGGTATTGGTGAATTGATACAGATTCTTATTTACGTCGACGAGCGAAGTTTGAAATAACGCATCGGGTGTCGTCCGTTTTATACTTGCCGAAAGTTCCACCGGGCAGCCCATCACCGACTGAAAGGCACAGGTGTATTGATCTCCCAATGTGGCATTGGATATTGTAAGAACCCGTCCCTCGATATTGCCGGGAGTCCATATGTACGATGAAAAACCTTCGGGGGCTTCGAGCCGCGCATTGGTATCGTCCTGGCAGTAATTGACTGAAATTTGCATGGGACGGCACTCGGCAACAAAGTATGCGTAGCCAAAGTGTCCTTGTTTGGTGCAATCTTCTGCAGTAAAGGTAATGGTCACCTTCTTTCCGTAAAACGGCATCAAGTTCGCTCCGGCTGTGGTCCAGTCGCGCCATACTACCAAGGCAATGCTGTCGGTATCGCGTGTAAATCCGGGAGGATAATAGGAATGAAAGCCAGGAATCCCTTCGGCTGCATTTACGTCGTACTGACTGCATGACGAGATACTATTGCCATCCTGATCTTCCAGTGTGATTTTAAAGCGGGGTTGCTCGTCGGATAGGTGTTCGTGTAGCGGATCTTGTAGCACCACGGCAAATTTCCAGATAAAAAGTGCGTTGGTCGAATCCACTGTTAATGTGTAGGAAAGACTTTGCGAAAGGCATCCGCTGATCGAGTCGCCCAGTCGTGCCGCATATTTATATCCCGGAGGAATCAGCTTGAGTTTTCCTCCGGTATTTTTGTCGTAAGCTGTGGTGTCAGACATAATAGTATGACGTCCCGGCTCAATTCCGGTGGTCAGATTGAGAATTTCAGTGTAAAAGTGGAGCCATGTTTTTCCTGTCCAATTTGTAAAATCGCCCTTCTCAAAACTTAGGTTTTCACAGGTTGACGGTTTTGCCAACAGTGTTTGAGTGAAGAGAGCCAACAAGAGGATCAGAGAACAAATAAATTTGTTCATTAATTATCGAGTTTGGTTATNGCCAATGTAATGGGGAGGTTATAACTCAATTGAGTATAAAGCGGCATGACCCGTAGGGTTATGCGTACCTCCCATCCGGAACCCGATGTGGGTTCGAATCGAAAATGAAATGCTCCTCTTTAGATTGATGATAGATCCGACAACGGATGGTGGAATATTTCCAGGTTGTGCCGGATCAAGAGAGTACGAAGGCTCTGGTAAACAGAGCTGGTCTCTCTATAGAAAAGGGTTAGTCAGACAAATGGTATCCGAAATTTCTCAATTTAGTTTCGCGATTTCTCCAATCTTTTTCAACTTTGATGAATAGTTCGAGATATACTTGTTTTCCAAAGAAAGCTTCAATATCCTTTCTGGCTTCCATTCCTACTTTGCGAAGTGATTTTCCCTGATGACCGATGAGAATGCCCTTCTGTGAATCTCTTTCGGCATAAATAACCGCATTGATGCGGATTATTTTTGACTCTTCCTTGAAGAGTTCTACCACTACTTCAACCGAATAGGGAATCTCTTTTTCGTAATTCAGCAAGATCTTCTCGCGAATGATTTCGGTTACAAAAAAACGTTCCGGTTTGTCGGTCAATGCGTCTTTGTCGAAGAAAGGAGGTGACTCGGGCAACAACTCCTTGATGCGTTTCAATAGCGGTTCTATATTGAATTGCTTGGTGGCAGAAATGGGAATAACCTCGGCTTCGGGCAAAATAGAGTGCCAATTTTCAACGATCTCTACCAGTTTTGTTTCGTCAATAAGGTCAATTTTATTGACAATCAGAATGATTTTGTAGTCGTTGGTGTGTTGCTTGACCATTTCCACGAAGTCGGCATTCTTTTCGCTCGAGTCGATTACATCGGTAACGTAAAGCAGTATGTCGGCATCACTCAATGCGGACTGTGAGAAGCCCAGCATCGATTTTTGGAGTTTGTAGTGCGGTTTTAATACACCCGGGGTGTCGGAATAGACGATTTGAAAATCATCACCGTTGACAATTCCCATTATGCGGTGGCGGGTTGTCTGGGCTTTGGAGGTAATGATTGAAATACGTTCGCCTACCAACGCGTTCATTAGTGTTGATTTGCCAACATTGGGGTTACCTACAATATTTACGAAACCTGCTTTGTGCATAATTTTAAGAATCAAATAGTGATGTTTGGGTGTGCGTTTTGTCGTTTGAGAAAACGAGTGCAAATATACTATATTTTTGAGTAAGTCTACCTATCGTCTATTTTATAGTTAATTCTGTATTTTATGTTTAAGTGTTTGATTGTTATTGTTCTGATGTATTTGGAGTGTGATTCGGAACAAAGTTTGCTTGTAAAAATGTGTCAAATTTGACATTTGTATTTGTAGTTTAACTGATAATAAACATTTTATCCTCTATTTTAAGTGTTTGAGTGGGCGAATTTTAAAATGAGATAGAGTGTCGATATGTGTAATTGTTAAATTACAATTGTTTGTTTAATAGAGCTTTGTGTTTTGGAGTCGATGTGTAGGCTTCCCATCACAATTGCTTAAAAGATGACATTTGGGGTGAAACGGATTTTTTGACGTCTTTTGATTGATAAAAATGTTTTGCAGGGTATGTTGAGAAATGGGCACGTAGTGTTGTTAAGATTCTGTTTTTGTGTCAAAATGCAAAGTCAAAATATCAAAAAAATCATTTGAGGGTCATCGGTTAATCTTTACTTTTGTAACTTATTAAAATACGCGATTAATCCATGAAATTTCATTTGTCCTTCAAAACGTGGCTGGTGTGGGCTTTTTTATCAGTACAGCCGAGTCTGTTTGCTGCCATTAACAAGCAAGCCCTGGTAGTCCGGAACAATCCGGTTGTCCACTATTTCGATTCTCTCGCTTCGTTGTCCGTCGGCAATGGAAATTTTGCCTTTACAGCCGATGCTTCCGGCCTTCAAACCTTCCCCGAGTTTTATAAAAATGGAGTTACCCTGGGCACTCAGTCGCAATGGGGTTGGCACAGTTTTGCCAATCCGAATAATTACCGCTTTGAAGAGACCCTGAAAGAGTATAATTTTCACGGATGGATCGAGCCTTATTCGACAGAATTTAAGGAAGGACGTCAGAAAGAGGCGGCCGAATGGTTTCGTGAAAATCCGCATCGTCTGCATTTGGGTGTCGTAGGGCTGGAGCTGCAAAATGCACAGGGTCAGCAGGCTAAAATGGCTGATTTTACGAATATCAATCAAACTCTCGATTTATGGAACGGAAAACTAACCAGTTCCTATTTGCTGTTTGGTAAGCCGGTCGCTGTTCAGACGGTTTGCCATCCGGCAGAAGATATGATCGCGGTATCTGTCAACTCTTCCCTGATTCGGTCTGGCAATCTTAAATTTAATTTGCGTTTTCCTTACCCGTCGGGCAAACATACCGACGATGCTTGTAACTGGTCGAAGCCAGAAGCATATGAGACATCCATTGTAGAATCCGCAAGCGATTATGCGGTCATTTGCTGCCGATTGGATGCAACAACCTATTACGTAAAGCTTCAGTGGCAGGGAGCCGCATCTCTCTCCGAAACGAAGAGTCACTACTACGTACTGGCTCCCGAAAACAGTGATAAATTTTCATTTTCGTGTGTGTTTTCCAAGGAAAGATTGCAATTGAACTTGAAAGACTTTGCCGAAACGCAAGAGGTTTCGGCATCGTATTGGAACAATTTTTGGACAAAAGGGGCAGCTGCCGATTTTTCACAATGCAAAGATGCCCGGGCAAAGGAGATGGAACGCCGCGTAGTACTGTCGCAATACCTGATGGCCATACAGTGTGCTGGTAATGTGCCTCCACAAGAAACCGGGCTGACCTACAACAGTTGGTTTGGTAAATTTCACCTCGAAATGCACTGGTGGCATGCCGTCCATTTTGCATTGTGGAATCGTATCGATTTGTTGGAAAGAAGCATGGATTGGTACAATGTAGCGTATGATAATGCCAGGAAAATTGCCGAACGGCAAGGGTTTAAAGGTGTTCGTTGGATGAAAATGACAGATCCTTCTTCTATTGAGGCGCCCTCCAAAGTGGGTTCTTTCCTTATCTGGCAGCAACCCCATTTTATCTACATGGCCGAACTGATTTACCGCGACCATCCTTCGAAAGCGGTGGTGGATAAATACAAAAAACTGGTGTTTGAGACTGCCGACTTTATGGCGTCGTTTGCAACGTACGACAAGGCTAAAAACCGTTACGTGCTGAAAGGTGCTATTCCGGCTCAGGAGACCCTGCGTGCAGCCGAAACTACCAATCCTCCTTTTGAACTGGCATACTGGCATTATGCTCTGAGCGTGGCTCAAAAATGGAGAGTGCGTGCCGGTTTGCCCGAAAATAAGGAGTGGAACAAAATAATGAAACTGTTGTCACCTTTGGCACAGAAAGATGGACTGTATTTGGCCGCCGAAACAGCACCCGAAACTTATCACGACATTCGGTTTACCTCCGACCACATGGCGGTACTGGGTGCGCTGGGTATTTTCCCGCAGAGCCGTCTGGTGAATCCGGCAACAATGAAAAAGACGCTGGAGTGGGTGTGGAAAAACTGGAACTGGGACAAAACCTGGGGCTGGGATTACCCGATGACAGCCATGGATGCGGCTCGTTTGGGCGATGGCGAAAAGGCGGTAGGAGCCTTGTTGATGAATAAGCGAACCAATACCTACTTAGTGAACGGACATAATTATCAGGACGAACGCTTGCGTATTTATCTTCCCGGCAACGGTGGCTTGCTGACTGCCGTTGCCATGATGTGTGCCGGTTGGGACGGTAGTAAAGTTAATAATCCAGGCTTTCCGAAAGACGGCAACTGGAATGTGGTGTGGGAAGGCTTGAAAAAAATGCCGTAACCATAATTTGAAGATTTGAGGATGTGGAAATTTGAAAATGGAAGTTAGCCCAACACATTTTTATTATCCATGTTTCTCGTTTCAATTGTTAATCCTAAATGTTTAAATCATATATCAGATGAAGCGTTTTTCTCTGTGTTGCATCCTTTTTGCTGGATTTTCGCTCTTTAGTTTTGCCCAAAACAGGGGATGGAAATTTAATTTTGGAAACTCGAAAGTAGAGAAATTTGCAAAAACTGTTGCGGTGTCGACTGCATATTCCGACGCATTGGGGTATGGTTTCGACTTTGGAACGCATCCGCAGGAATTCACCGGTACGAATGAAAAAAAGAAAATTACGGGTTGCCGGAGCGATAAACCGTTCTATTTCTCTGTGAAATTACCTGAGGGGAATTACGATGTGAAACTGACTTTGGGCGGAACGTCGGAACCTTCAATGACAACTGTTCGTGCTGAGTCGCGCCGGTTGATGCTGGCTCATATCGCTACAGAGAAGGGGAATACAACGACACAATCGTTTACCGTCAATATTCGGAATGCCCGTATCAATGACTCGGTTTCGGTGAAAATTAAACTCCGCGAAAAGGCAAAACTGAATTGGGATGACAAACTGACCCTGGAATTTGGTGACAAAAATGCGGCGGTTACTGCCATCGAAATTACTCCCAATACGACAGCTCCAACTGTTTTTCTTTGTGGAAATTCTACGGTGGTCGATCAGGACAACGATCCGTGGTGCGGTTGGGGACAGATGTTCCCTTCGTATTTCAAAAAGGGTGTAGCCATTGCCAATTATGCCGAATCGGGCGAAGCTGCCAATACTTTTATTTCGGCTCGTCGCTTCGAAAAGTTGTTGACGAAGATGAAAAAGGGCGATTTCCTCTTTATGGAATTTGGACATAACGATCAGAAACAGAAAGGCGATGGTATCGGGCCATGGAGTTCTTATCAACAATCGTTACAGAAATATATCGATGAGGCTCGTAAGCGTGGCGCTTATCCGGTGATTGTAACCTCAATGCACCGTCGTAATTTTGATGCCGACGGCAAGGTAATAAATACTCTGGGTGAATATCCGGAGGCTGCTCGCCAGTTGGCAAAGAAGAACAATGTACCGTTAATCGATCTGAACGCGATGAGCAAAATTTTGTATGAAGCATGGGGCCCAGAAAAGTCGGTTAAGGCTTTTGTTCACTACAAAGCCGGTACTTTTGCCGGTCAGGCCAACGACCTTGCGGATAACACCCACTTTAACGCGTATGGCGGCTACGAACTCTCCAAATGTATCGTGGAGGGCTGCATTGCCAATAAACTCGATTTTATAAAGTACCTGCGACCGGAATACAACCGCTTTGATCCGGCACATCCCGATGCTTTCGAGTCGGGTTCGTTCCCGTTGAGCCCGTTCACAACGGTAGAAAAACCGGACGGAAACTAACCGATTTGCAAATTTGAAGATGTGGAAATTTGGAAATTAAATCTGGGGACAAAGATGTTGCAACGCTGCTATTCAAATTGATGCCTGATGCATCTAAAAATAGAAACATGAACAGACGAACATTAATTTTATCAGTTTTCTTGTGCACAATCGCAGTTGGATTTGCTATTGAAAAAAATCCAGCGTGGATGAAAGAGGTGGGCGCAAAAGTGGTTCCAAGGGGCAAAAAACTCTATTGGGTGAATAATTACGGTGCAATCGGCGACAGCATTACNCTCAATACCAAAGCNATTCAGAAGGCGATTGATGCTTGTGCGGCCAAAGGTGGTGGAATCGTGGCTTTCAAGCCCGGACGATATTTGTCTGGTTCCATTTTCGTGAAAAAAGGGGTTTGCTTGCGGGTCGATAAAGGCGTAACTTTGTTAGGTTCCCAAAACATAAAAGATTATCCGGTTATCCGTACCCGGGTGGCGGGCATTGAAATGAACTGGCCGGCAGCGTTGGTCAACGTGAAAAATCAGGAAAATGTGGCTATTACCGGCAAAGGAATTATTGACGGACAGGGCAAGTACTTCTGGGATTTGTACTGGACGATGCGAAAGGACTACGATGTCCGAGGATTGCGTTGGATTGTCGATTACGATTGTCAGCGGCCACGCACGTTGGTGGTTGACAACTCAAAAAACGTTACCATTGACGGAATCCAGTTTCAACGTGCCGGTTTTTGGACGGTTCAAGTGCTTTATTCCGAAAATTGTACGGTGAAAAATGTGTTGGTACGTAACAATATTGGCGGTCATGGACCGAGCACCGACGGTATCGATATCGACTCTTCCAAACGGATTGAGGTGGCGCATTGCGACATCGATTGCAACGACGACAACATTTGTTTGAAAGCCGGTCGTGATGCCGACGGACAACGGGTGAACCGTCCGACCGAATATGTTTCTATTCACGATTGCGTGTCGGCACGGGGCGGCGGTTTGGTGGTATTCGGCAGCGAGACGGCCGGTAGTATCCGGCATGTGGTGGCCTACAACCTGAAAACAAACGGCACTTCGGCGGCAGTTCGTCTGAAATCGGCCTACAACCGGGGCGGCGTGGTGGAAGATGTGGCAGTCTACAATGTCGATGCCCGCAATGCGAAAGCGGCTCTGGCAATTTCGCTCAACTGGAATCCGTCATACAGTTACTCAAAGTTGCCCGAAGCATACGAAGGCAAGGAGCTGCCCGAGCATTGGAAGAAGATGCTGGAAGTGGTACCTGCGGAAAAAGGAATTCCGACTTTCCGGAATGTCCATATTTCGGACGTTACGGTAAATGACACCCCGATTGGTATTACTGCCGTGGGAATTGCAAAGTCGACGCTTGATAATTTCACCTTGGAAAATTGTACTTTTAATGTGGACAAAGCGGGTGACATCGATTTTGGTAAAAATTGGACACTGAAAAACGTTCGATTTAACACGAAAGATGGCAAAGGATTGACGATAACAAACGATGTGAATGTAAAAGTAATTCAATGAGAATATTGAAAATAATATCGGTTTTGGGACTTTCGTTGCTTTGGCTTGCCGCCGGGGCTCAGGTACAATCGCGAACGATTACTCCCAAAAGCCATGGCTCGGTGATAACTGCCGACGAAGTACCCGAATTTACCTTTTATGTGCCAGATAAAGCCTCTGCGGCTCGATTCGGTTTGGTAAAAGGGAGCCAAAGCATCTGGCTCAGTGCGTTGAAAGCTGTGTGCAAACCCGAAGGCAAAGGGTTGAAATATACTCTCACCGGTAAATTTTTGGAGAAAGGAAAACTGGCATTCGAGGTGTTGCCGCTGTATCAGACCGACGGCGTAATTATTCGTGTCAACGGAGAGAATTTGCCGGATAGCCTCTCGTTATTCTGGGCTTTTGGTGCTGCCAGTGGAAAATCGCAGAACGAAGTGCAGAATGGGTTGAATCCTGCTGATTGCAAAAATAATGTGTTTGTGGTGGAGCGAAACGGCGTGATTCTCTACTATCCCAAAGGCGGACTGCACGATTTTTCGGTTTTTTACACCATGTTCCCCATAGAGGCCTCTGCGGTTTTGTCGGATGCTCACAAACAAAATTCGCCATTGGAGCTGTTTAATTCGGGACATAAAACCGATGCGCAAGCCTTGAGTGGAATGTTTCCCATCAAAAACGGGCAAAATTACTATTGCAGTTTTTACAAACCGGCCTCCAACTACGACGTGAATTACTATCGTCTGCCGGCTGTGTTTGAGGAGACCAAAGCGGGCAAACCGCAAGACCATTGATTGATTTGAAAATTTGAGAATGTGGAAATTTGAAAATGAGTCATCTGCATTTGAATAGCAAACGTTTTTTATCGTAAATCTTCACCTAAACAATGAATAAACTCAATAAACTCGGGTCTGTTGCAATCTGTTTGCTTGCAATAACATTGAATATGTCGGCTCAAACAACCTCATGGCCCGCAGTGAAAACTGAAGCCAAACCGTGGGCGCGTTGGTGGTGGTTGGGCAGCGCTGTCGATAAGGCAAATCTTACCTACAATATGTCGGAATATGCCGCCAAGGGTATGGGTGGATTGGAAATTACCCCGATTTATGGAGTGCAGGGCAACGATGCGAACAACATCAGTTACCTCTCGCCCAAATGGATGGAGATGTTGACCCACACCGAAAATGAGGCTGCCCGTTTGGGGATGAAGATCGATATGAATACAGGTACCGGCTGGCCGTTCGGTAGCTCCGAAGTTACAATTGAAGATGCCGCTTGTAAGGTTGTGTTTCAGGATTATATACTCAAAAACAGGCGAGACACTGAAGGAACCAGTGACGATAAGCGATACAAAACAGCAGGGAGTGTCAAAACTGTCGCGCTTGATGGCTTTTTTCTGCTGACGGAAAGAAACTCGATCTGACAACAAAGCTTGATAAAACGGGTAAACTTCAATGGCAAGCTCCTCGCGGAGAATGGCATTTGACGGCTGTTTTTGTGGGTAAAACGGTTGCAGAAAGTAAAACGTGCCGCTCCCGGAGGCGAAGGTTGGGTAATGAACCATTTTTCCAAACAGGCAGTTACCAACTATCTCGGGCGCTTCGATCGGGCATTTGCTCAAAATAAAACAGCCTATCCGCACTCTTTTTTCAACGACTCCTACGAGGTATTCAATGCCGATTGGACGCCCGATCTTTTTGAACAGTTTCAGCTTCGCCGTGGCTATAAGCTCGAAGAGTATCTGCCGGAATTCAGAGGCCAGGGAAATGCGGATATTGTAGCGCGTGTCGTGTCCGATTACCGCGAAACGTTATCCGATTTGTTGCAGGAAAATTTTACCAAAACATGGACCGATTGGGCGCATTCGCATGGCAGCACTACCCGTAATCAGGCTCACGGTTCGCCGGGGAACCTGATCGATCTCTACGCAACGGTCGATATTCCCGAATGCGAATCGTTCGGTATCTCCGATTTTCACATCAAGGGACTGCGTGTCGATTCCATCCGTAAAACGAATGATTCGGATATCTCCATGCTCAAGTATGCCTCTTCGGCGGCACATATTTCGGGCAAACCGTTGACTTCGTCCGAAACGTTTACTTGGTTGACCGACCATTTTCGTACTTCGCTTTCGCAGTGTAAACCCGATCTCGACCTGTTCTTTATTTCGGGCGTCAACCATGTCTATTTTCATGGCACAACCTATTCACCCAAAGAGGCAGCCTGGCCGGGGTGGAAATTTTATGCAACGGTGGATATGTCGCCGACCAATACCATTTGGCGCGATGCGGCTCCTTTGTTCAGCTATATTGCCCGTTGTCAATCGTTTTTGCAGGAGGGTAAACCCGATAACGACTTTTTGGTCTACCTACCCATTTACGACATGCGGAAAGCCGATCTGAAAAAGCCATATCAGGCCTTCACTATTCATGAAATGGCCGAAAAGGCGCCAAAGTTTATCGAGGCTATCCATGCTATTATCAAAAGTGGGTATGATGTCGACTATATTTCCGATCAATTTGTGCGTAGTACAGCGGTTAACCAGGGGAAACTGCGTACGATTGGCGGTGCAGATTACAAGGCAATTCTTCTGCCGGATGTCAAAACCATTCCCGACGATGTGATGGCTCATCTCTTGTCGCTTGCCAAAGAGGGCGCGACAGTCGTTTTTGTGGGAGGTTATCCGCAGGATGTTCCGGGATTAGGCAATCTCGAAAGTCGTCAGAAAAAAATGAAAGAGAGTTTGGATCTGTTGGAAAGAACGAAATACATGCAGCAACCTTTCATTTGTAATTTTGAAAAAGGCAAAATCGCCATTGCTCCTGATTATTTGTCAGCAGTGGCTATTTTGGAGGCAATGGACATCCCTAAAGAAAATATGCGCACCGATTTGGGTCTCTCCTGCATTCGCCGGTCAAACGAAACCGGTCATCACTATTTCATCTCCTCGTTGCAGTATAAGGGGGTTGACGGTTGGGTGCCTCTGGCTGTGAATGCCGAATCGGCCATGCTGTTCGATCCGATGAGCGGCAATTCGGGCAAAGCGAAAGTTCGCCGCAACAATGGAAAAACGGAGGTCTATTTGCAGTTGAACTCGGGAGGATCGGTGATTTTGAAAAGCTTTGCAACAACTGATGTGCAAGCTGCCGCATGGCACTATACCGAACCGGAAAAGAGTCCAGTGACTGTTTCCAAAGGTTGGTCGATGCAATTTACTGAAAGCGATCCGGCCATCCCCGGAACCTTCGCCATCGATACGCTTGGTTCGTGGACAATGTTGAACGAACCGAATGCGAAAATCAATAAGGGAACAGCCTGTTACAGCGTGGAATTTGAATTGCCCGCAACAGCTGCTGCCGACTGGCAATTGAATTTGGGTGATGTGCGCGAGAGTGCGCGTGTTCGCATCAACGGGCAGGATGCCGGAACGCTTTGGGCTGTGCCTTTTGTGGCCAATGTCGGCAAACTGCTTCATCCGGGTAAAAACAGGCTCGAAGTGGAGGTAACCAATCTTCCGGCCAATCGCATTGCCGATTACGACCGTCGGGGCGTCAACTGGCGTATCTTTAACGAAATCAACATGGTGAACCTCTTTTACAAACCCGGAACCTATGCCGACTGGGGCACTGTGCCTTCCGGTTTGCTCGGTCCGGTAACGTTGACGCCGTTGAAAGAGAAGAAATTCTGATTTGAGAATTTGACTTTTTGATTAATAATCAATTATATATGTACTTTGAAAATAATAACATTATATTGTTCAATACTTTTTTTGAACAATATGGTGATGCAATCAACTGCATTCTTGATGAATCAATAAGTACTAAAATAACAATAGTAAGTCCTGAACATGCATATGCTAAAAACTATATTTTGGAGCTTACATCAATATATTTTGCAACAAATCCAGATCTTGCCCAAAAGTTTATTGTCTATCATGAGGATAATTGTAAGAAAATAAATTTATTAGAACGAGAATGATATGCCATGATTGCTCATGAGATAGGACATATTTTTGCGGCATCACGTGATCTTAATAGTCTGTGTAATGAGATAAATGCGGATAAAATGGCTTGCGAAATTGGATTAAGAATAGATTTGTGCAGTGGTTTGCAAAAGGTGATTGATAGCAATAATCAACAGAAAATGAAAAAACAAATAATACAAAGAATTAGTCTGTTGAGTGATAATACATGGGACTTGTCTCTTGATCATATTAAATTGGCGGGGTGTGAATTGTTCAAACGGTCGATGGATAGTTTGCCAGAGGAAAGACAAACTGATATAAAAAAGAATGTGTGTTCTTCAAATATTTTGAGTGCTAATAATTACTACAGTCGGCATAGTTGCCATAATAATGCTATTTTGGCAGCTCAAGAAATAAAGGGCAAAGGAGTAGAAATAAAGATTATAGAAGGCGTTGTGTTGTGCGAAGACGGATTCTTGTTTGAACACTTCTGGAATGCATGCATTTTTGATGGGGAGAGATCTGATTTTGATGTCACAATTGATGTGATCGGTTCTGACATAGAAAAAAATACCAAAAAGACTTATTATGAATGGAAGACTTTTACTTTATCTGAGGGTATAAAACGAAAAACAGAATCTGCGAAAGCATTCTCGGAAGATATACATAAGATTGTTAGCGCTTATTATGCTTTATATCCATCGCAAAGAGCACGATATGATATTACAAAAGCAAAATTAGATGGGTTAAGATGATTCTGATAACAATTAATATAAATAATTGATTTAGAATGGTGCTATTTTTGAGGATAAGAGTAAAAAATAATTTGCAATTGTAAATAGTTTAAAGTGCTAAGAAAAATAATATATATCACGCTGTTGCTTTGTCTGGCGGTATCGGCTAATGCCGACAACGGCCTTTGGCACGACAAAGAACGGATGTTGCGTTACACGCCCGACGGTGACGATTTTGTGATTGTCAATGGCAAGGTGAAGTACAACCGGGCATTGTACGGGACGAATACCGCGTTTCGTGCAGAAACGGGGGATGTTCCCGAATTTGCCTTTTACCTGCCGGGAATGGGAGGTAACCTCCATTTCGGACTGGTGGTGGATGGCGAAACCAAATGGCTAAACGATGCGCAATTTGTGGAAGCGCGCTACCGGGCCGGTTCCCGTCTCTACACCATTAAAGATCCGTTGCTGGGGGGCGGCGAACTTTATCTTGCAGCTTTGGCGATGGCTGATGCTGAGGGATTTGTCTTAAAAGGAGAGCTGCGGAATTGCTATAAGAAGGTGGAGTTGGTGGCCGTTTTTGGTGGAGCGACCGGCAAACGTTTTTCGCGCGAAGGCGATCTGGGTGTAGATGCGGCCGACTGTTTTGATCTGAAGCCGGAATATTGTACCGGTAATCAATACCTGTTCGGTAAGAACGATTTTCAACTGACGCTTCCTCCGACGAAAAAGAGCGCGGCGATAACGCTGACCGGAATCTTTCCGGAGTCATCAGTTATTAAAGTCGGTAATCCGACAGTTGTTTCGTCTCCGTTCGCCCAATGGAACAGCTCGGTGACTAACGATCAGCCTGTGGTAATGGCGCGATTTGACGTGATCCGACAAATGCCTTTTTATGTGGCTGTGGTGAAGGATAATAAAGATAATTTCCTGTCGTACAAAAAGCTTGAAGCAAAATTTGTGCAGGCGGAAACTGCGCGTCAGCAATTGGCTTCACGCGTCAAAATAACCACGCCCGATCCGTTTATCAATACCCTGGGCGGGACATTGTCTATGGCGGCCGACGCCATTTGGGAACCGAACTCCTATTTGCATGGGGCTATCGGTTGGCGGATGCGCCTGGCCGGCTGGCGGGGTGCTTACACCGGCGATGTGTTGGGTTGGCACGACCGGGCTCGACTTCATTTTGACGATTATGCGGCTTCGCAGGTGACGGATGTGCCGAATACGATTCCGCATCCGGCGCAGGACAGCGCGCTACATTTGGCACGTGCGTTGAANCAGTGGGGAACGCCGATGTACAGTAACGGTTATATTTGTCGCAATCCGCAAGAAAAATAACGAGATGCACCATTACGATATGAATCTTTGCTACATTGACGAGTTGTTGTGGCATTTCAACTGGACGGGTGATCTCGACTATGTAAAAAANATGTGGCCGGTGCTGAAACTNAGCCTTGCGTGGGAAAAACGCAATTTTGATCCNAACGATGACGGGCTTTACGACGGTTATGCTGCCATTTGGGCCAGCGACGGCTTGCAATACAACAGTGGNGCGGCNACTCANTCTACNGCCTATAATTACCGGGCCAATAAAATGGCGGCCGANATTGCCCGTAAAATAGGAGAAGATCCGGTNCCTTACGAGCAGGAGGCNGCAAAAATATGGANTGCCCTGAATAAGCAGTTGTGGATGTCCGGCAAGGGTGTGTGGGCCGAGTACAAAGATTTTATGGGTAATAAACAGGTTCATGGGAGCGCGGCAGTTTGGTCGGTGTATCATACTGGTCGATTCGGAAGCCGGTGACCCGTTTCAGTTTTATCAGGCAACGCGCTATGTCGATACGCAGATTCCCCATATACCCATCAAAGCAAAAAAGGTTTCGAAGGATGAGGGTTGGGAGACTATCTCTACCTCCGACTGGATGCCGTATTGCTGGTCGACAAAACAACGTGGCCTTTGCCGAAGTGTGGCATACAGCACTTTCTTACTGGCAAAAGTGGTCGTAGTGACGCCGCCTTTAAGTTGTTCAAAAGTTCGGTGCTGGACGGGATGTATCTGGGGGCAAGTCCCGGTAATGTGGGACAAATCAGTTTTTACGATGCCGCGCGTGGTGAGTGTTACCGCGATTTCGGCGATCCGGTAGGAATGTTCTCACGGGCATTGGTACAGGGATTGTTCGGTATTTTGCCAGATGCGTTGAACGACCGGTTGGTGACTCGTCCGGGAATGCCTGCCGACTGGCAGTTCGCTTCGTTCTCCACGCCCGATATTTCGATCGACTACAAACGCAACGGTAACATTGAACGTTATAATATCGGTCAGCATCTGCCGAAGTTGCTCAATCTGGAATTGCACTTGAAGGCGTATTTCGATAAAATCACACGCGTTTCGGTCAATGGAAAACCGGCAATTTGGCGCGTCGATACGACTGCTGTAGGTACTCCTGCCATTTGGGTAATGTGTGGCAAAAATCAGGAAAATAGTATTGAAATAGAGTGGGGTGGAAAGTCTGTTAATACGCCGGAAGAGATTACGGTAGCACGTGGCGATACATACAAGCAAATGCTCGACGTTCCAATTGAAACAGTTTACGATCCGCAATCGGTGCTGGGCAATAAACAAACGGACGGGAGTACGATCTCTGGAACGGTTACGGGCGAAGTCGATCACCGTACCTTCTTTGTTCATGCGATGCAGGGTGATCTGACGTGGTGGATGCCGGTCGGACTTTGGGTGAAAGAACCGTTGGAGGTGCAGCCGGTAAATCCGGGTTCCGGTCATCTCTCTTTCTGTTTGCGCAACAATCGCGTTGTCGCTGTAACTGGTAAGCTGTTGGTGAATGGAGAGCAAATTAAAGACAAACAAACTATCGCTGCTTGCTCGATTTCAGAACAGATCGAAGTTCCGGTTGGTATTGCGGTTTGCGGAACCAACCGTATCTCGTTTGTGCAAGACAATGGGCAGAGAGAAGAACTGTCATTGGTAGACTGGACATTGCCCGTCAATACCAAAGAGAGAACAGAGGTGGTCAATATTGACAATCAACTGAACGATAAAGTGACTCAGATTTTCAAAAACGAATACCTTGCTCCGCGTTCACCGTATACCACGCTGCAAACGCCTACGCAGGGTATCGGCGAGTGGACGCATCCGCTCACAACGGCCTCCATCGACGATAGCGGGTTGAGAAAAGCTTCGGTGAACGGAATTTTTAATACGCCGATGGGCGTTCCGTTCCGCACGGCATCATTGCCCGAAACAAAAAATATTGCGTTTACCTCGCTTTGGAACAACTATCCGGCTTCGATCACTGTTCCGTTGACGGGGAAAGCGTCTCATGCTTATCTGCTGATGGCAGGATCGACCAACCACATGCAAAGCCGTTTTAGGAACGGTGTGGTGAGAGTTTGGTATACGGATGGCACTTCAGATTCGTTGTTGCTGGTGAATCCGCAGACGTGGTGCCCCATCGAACAGGATTATTACGAAGACGGATTTGCGTTTAACATGCACGCTCCTCGGCCTTTCCGGGTGTTCCTGAAAACGGGAGCCGTCAGCCGCGAAATGATGGCAACGAAAGAGAAACAGTCAACTGATACAACCAAGCGGAATGGTGGTGACTATACTGAAACGCCTGTATCACCTGCCTCGGGACGCGAAATTGATGGGGGAGCAGCAGTGATTCTTGATCTGCCGTTGAACCGATCGAAGCAGTTGAAACAACTGACGCTCGAAACCCGTGCCAACGAGGTGGTAATCGGTTTGATGGGCGTGACACTGATGCGATGAAAAGTTCTCAGTTCTCAGTACGCAGTCTTTGCGGATCTTAAGCCATCTTTGTGCACTTTGCGGTAAACATAATTTGAAATTCTATAGAAATGTCATGAAGAAATACTTCTTTTTTGTTGTAATGTCGCTATTGGCAACTGCAATGCAGGCTGCAACGTTTTTTAATGTGAGGGATTTTGGGGCAAAAGGGGATGGAAGAACCATCGATTCGCCCGCCATTAATAAAACGATTGAGGCTGCGGCCAAAGAGGGTGGGGGCACGGTCTGGTTTCCTGCCGGAAAGTATGCGTCTTATTCTATCCGACTGCAAAGCAACATTACTCTCTTTCTTGATAATGGTGCAACGCTGATTGCCGCATACCCTACCGAAACGGAAGGTTTTGACGTGGCCGAACCGAACGCGTTCAATATGTTTCAGGATTTCGGACACAGCCACTGGCAAAACAGTCTGATTTGGGGAATCGGTCTCGATAATGTGACGATATGTGGTAATGGAATGATCGACGGCATGGGATTGACCCGCGAAGAGAGTCGGATCAGAGGTGTTGGAAACAAAGCTATTGCACTGAAATTATGCCGTAACGTCAACCTGAAGGATATCCGCATGTACCGCTGCGGACACTTTGCTTTACTGGCTACCGGCGTGGATAATCTGACAATAGATAACCTGCTGATCGATACCAATCGCGACGGGCTCGACATCGACTGCTGCCGCAACGTGCGGGTCTCCAATTGTACGGTCAATTCGCCGAATGATGATGCCATTGTGCTGAAGGCCAGTTATGCGCTCGGATTTTTCCGGAATACGGAAAACAATACCATTACCAACTGCTTTGTGAGTGGGTATGATATGGGAACGGTGCTCGACGGTACTTTTCAACGGTTGATTCCGCAGGCTCCCGACCAGTGTTTCCCGTGTGGACGTATCAAGCTGGGAACCGAGTCGAGCGGAGGATTTAAAAATATTACCATCAGCAACTGCGTGTTCGAACGTAGTCGCGGACTGGCTCTCGAAACGGTCGATGGTGGCGATTTGGAAGATATTACCGTTTCCAATCTGGTGCTGCGCGATATTAATCGCGGCTCCCATNTTTCTACGTCTCGGAGCCCGCCAACGCAGTCCTCAGGGTACTCCGGTAGGCCATCTGTGCAGGGTAAGCATCGACAATGTGCGAGTCTACAACTCCGATTCGATGTATGTTTGCCTGATTACCGGTATCCCCGGTCACGCTATCGAGGATGTGAAACTGAGCAATATTTATCTCTACCAACAAGGCGGTGGAACCAAAGAGCTGGCTACCCGCGTGATTCCGGAGAATGAAAAGAAGTATCCCGAACAGACCATGTTTGGCCCGCTTCCGGCAGCCGTGTTCTATATTCGTCACGCGAATAATATTCAGATTAACAACGTAGAGGCAACGATTATGACGTCCGGATGAACGCCCTTCGGTGTGCCTCGATGATGTGCACAATATCTCGTTTAACAATGTTATTTTCAATCAACCAAAGGCACCTGCTGCGTTTTTGTTGACGAACGTTTCCGATTTTCGAACGTTCAATTGTCGAAATATCAGAGATCTTTTGATTGAAAAAACGGATAAACAAATTGTTGAAAAATAACTAACCTCACATAACTATTTTGTATGAAAAAAAAATGTATTGCTTCTCTTTTGTTGGCAAGCTTTTTTGTAAGCTTGAGCTTTGCCCAATCGTTGCCTTCAAAAAAGGAGGTGTTGCAAAAAATGGAACTTGCCAATCGTTACTTTATGACCAAGTATGCCGATCCGTCGAAACCTTTGGTGACAGATAGAGTTCGTCCCAGCAATATCTGGACACGCGGTGTCTACTACGAAGGATTGATGGCTCTTTATGCGTTGAGCCCCAAGGCCGAGTATTTGAAATATGCCATCGACTGGAGTGAGTTTCACAAGTGGAACCTCCGTGGAGGTATCGAAACCCGTAATGCCGATAATCACTGTTGCGGACAGACCTATATCGATTTGTACCAGCTGGATAAATCGAAGACCGAACGGATTGAGAACATCAAAGCTTCGATCGATAAGATGATGGCTACCGATAAGTTGGATGACTGGTCGTGGATCGATGCGTTGCAGATGGCAATGCCGGTTTATGCCGAACTGGGCGTGATCTATAAAGATGATCGCTATTTTCAGCGCATGTACGACATGTACATGGATACCAAACTCAAACAGGGCGGTGGACTCTTCAATGCCAAAGATAACCTGTGGTGGAGAGACAAAGATTTTGTGGCGCCTTACAAAGAACCGAATGGCGAAGATTGCTACTGGTCGCGTGGTAACGGATGGGTAGTGGCCGCTCTGGTTCGTGTAATGGACATCATGCCAAAGGATGCCGTGGGTTATTCGGAGTATCGGAAAACATACATGGCCATGATGAAGGCTTTGCTTCCGTTGCAACGCCCCGATGGCTTCTGGAATGTGAGTCTGCACGATGCAACTCATTTCGGGGGAAAAGAAACCAGCGGCACATCGCTTTTTGTTTACGGAATGGCATGGGGTGTTCGCCACGGTTGGCTCGATAAAAAAACATATATGCCGGCCATTGTGAAAGCCTGGAATGCGATGGCGAAAGAGGCGGTTCATGCCGATGGATTGCTGGGCTTTGTGCAGGGAACAGGCAAGGAACCTAAAGACGGACAGCCGTTGAGTTACGATAAAATACCAGATTTTGAAGATTACGGGTTGGGTTGTTATCTGTTGGCCGGTAGCGAAGTTTACAAACTGGCTCCTGCTGCAAAAACGAAAAAGAGATAGTTTCCTATAATCCGCTAAATAACCAATCCATGCTCAGATCAATTTTCGTTGCTCTTGCGTTTGTCTCGGGGGCTTTTGTGATGATGAATGCTCAGAACACAAAACCGGCACAAACCGATGCAAATACACCGCTTCATCTGCTGGCTCCCGACTATCCGGTCAGATACGGGGTCAGTAAGCCCGACAGCGTGAAGGCGGTACTCGACCGGGTGTTTCGTTATGTGGAAAAAGAGACTCCCGTCGGATTGATTAATGCCGCTACACAGCAGCCTGTCAAGGACTTTTCGAAAATAGATGAACAGACTCGTTTGCGGAGAGGAGCTTTCCGTTTGACGAGCTACGAGTGGGGTGTGACCTATCTGGGCATGCTGTTGGCTGCCGAAACTACCGGCGACCAGCGCTATAAACAATATGTAAACGATCGGTTCGGTTTTTTGGCCGATATTGCACCGGCATTTTTAAAATTGAAGCAAAAGAGCGGGCAGGTAAACGACGATCTGATGCGTCGGATGCTCGATCCGAAAGCACTCGATGATGCCGGTTCCATTTGCGCCGCCATGATTAAGGCGCAGTTGGATGGTTCGCCGACCAAACTGAAGCCGATCATAAACAACTACATCGATTTTATCATGAATAAGGAGTATCGCCTTGCCGACGGTACTTTTGCGCGGGTGCGTCCACAATACAACTCCATGTGGCTCGACGATATGTTTATGAGCATTCCGGCCATTGTTTATATGGGGAAACTGACCGGCGATAAAAAATATTACGATGAAGCGGTGAAGCAATTCCGTCAGTTCTCCTCGCGGATGTTTGTGCCCGAAACCGGTCTGTACCGTCATGCCTGGATCGAATCGAGTTCCGACCATCCCGCATTTTACTGGGGACGAGCCAATGGATGGGCTTTGCTTACGGCAACCATTTTGCTCGATGTGCTTCCTTCCGATTATCCCGGTCGCGATTTTGTGCTGGAACGTTTTCGGGCTCATGTGCGTGGATTGGCGGCTTGCCAGTCCGGACAGGG
>Ga0065701_1012762_pt1 | contig 20209 bp, 16 predicted proteins | sample Biomet1_FD_59088 | JGI IMG/M metagenome (GOLD analysis project Ga0065701, IMG submission 59088) | Microbial communities from bioreactor (seeded with anoxic lake sediment) at LBNL, California, USA - Biofuel metagenome 1 version 3... | ecosystem: Engineered > Bioreactor > Anaerobic > Unclassified ...
GGGAGTCATCTGTTTTAATGAGCTTAAGAGAGCAAAGACAGATACTTAACGAGCAAATCTATCAGCTGCCTCCTTTATCATGCACTTATAACGAATGGGAAGCTCTTTCAAGTGAAGAGAAGAAGATGGAGCTTGGTCGCCCAAGAATGCCTCTTGAAGTGAACTTAATTCGTGCTAGAATTAATGCTGATAATGCAATTTATGCTCTCAATAAGCTTGAAAAAGAAGCTGGGCTGGAGATTACTAATGTGAAAACATTAGTTAAAAATGAAAGCACAACAGAGTCCTCTATAAATACAGATGAAACAGCTGGTAAAGAGCCAGGCAGACCAAGACTGGATAGATTGGGTCTTTTAGATAAAGAATTAAAGATTATTAAATCAAAAATTGAATATATAAAAAGCGGACAGGCTGCGATTGATCAAGAGATCAAGCTACAAAATGTAAAAAAATCATCATCAGGCAAGCCACTTGGTCGTCCATTTGAAAGTCTGGATGATAAATTAAATGGTTTCCTTGAGGAAGAGAGAAATATAGTAAGACAAATTTCTATTTTCACATCAAAATTAACTAATGAAGATAAAATCAATCGTCAATTAAAATTAGTAAGAGATGAGTTAAAGGAACATAAGTCATTAATGTTAAAACAAGACTTGAACCCACTTGTTCCTGGTAACACCAAGATGCATGCTCAATTAAAAGCACTTGAAACAAAAATAGATCAACTGATTGAAATTAGAGATGGCAAAAAACCGGCAAAATCTTATTATGCAAGAAGAAAAGAAAAGAAAGCACAGGAAACACAAGGTGTGTCTATACAGGACAGATCTACAATTAGTAATCAACAAGAATCACTAGTTGTTCCTGCTGTGGTGACTAAGGCATTAGAACCATCTGTGGCACCAATTGTAAACACAGTAAGGCACGAACCGCTAACTACTACTGTTGTTAGCAAAGAAAACAATCAGTTGTCAAGCCTTGAAGAGTTGAAACGCATTAAGGCAGAAAGTCTGAAAAAAATGAAAGAAGAACTCGATGTGAGAAATGCTCAAAAACAAGCAGAGTTTGATGCTGCTAGGCAGAATGAACAAGAGCTTAATGAGATGATTTCACTAATGGGATATTCTCCAAATGACATCGAGCAAAAAAAGGTAGGATAATTTGATATGGCGGCTTTTTAGCCGCCTTTAATTTAATGTATCTTTTGTAGTTAATGACCATCGGTATATATTATTAATTCTACTTACATCAAGCCCTATCGATGACATGGCTGATTGATTATCTCTCATAATTTTATAAGCAATTTGTCTTAACTCATTATCACCAGGAACCCTTAATAGATAGTCTGCTGATACATAGTACATAACCAACTTACTCTGAGTTGAGCATGATTTACAGATTGCTGCGAAATCTCTTAAAAGCATACCCGTAATGGACAGTGGTCCATTCTTTTTTGATTCACAAATTAATTCAGTACCCACAACAGTGTCGCATTTTTTTAGCACTGTCTCATTCAATGAATAGAGTTCACTCATTCTGGCTAATCCAATATAATGAGCCACTCTATACCAATGCTTTGATTCATCATCCAGTAATAAGCTTAATTTGCTATATCCTGTTCTTAACCATAATGCATTAGTGTTATTTACATAAAGAGGAAGAACCTCTCCTCCGCTCAGAAGTAATCCATTTTTTTCCTTTTCTTTAGACATAAGATCAATGGCGATCAATGAAAAACCTGGATCTATCATCTCTAATCGAGGGATGTTATTAGTAGATAACGATGGGGTTTGGCTAACTGATGCACAGTTATATATAGTGCTCGAATCGATAATACAAGGCTTGAATTCAAAACTTTCACCAAAAACAAGCTGTGTTCTTTTGCTGAACCAATCGTACCACTGTTGTCCAGAGCCGCTGTACACACCTAGATTATCATAAAACCAACGATTATTTATTGAATACGACCAATCCTTTAGTTTTACTAAATCATCCAGGAATTCTTTTTTATTTTGCTTTGAAAAACCATCGATTAATAAACCAGCATGTGAGTACTGGCTTATTAATAGAATTAATATCATAAACAATAATTTCAATCGTGATTTTTCCTTATCGGGCGATATGAAAAAGACAAATCAAAGTGTCGCCAGTATGCCATTGAAAACATTGAAAAAGCTGGTAATTTGTTTTTCATATTAATCAATACTCCTGCACTGAAATACAGCAATAGAATTCCAGAAAACACAGACGTTAATGCCACCCATACTGGTACATTAATGATATATCCTTTTGCCAGAACGCCCAGTATAGGCTTAAGAATGGATTGAATTGGCATTCCGTTTGCCAATGCAAATCCAGTGTTTTCAATAACCTGATTTGTCAAGGCATTAATAGTTAATCCAAAAAAAAGCAGACTTAAACCAATCAAAAATGTAATAATCAAACAAAAATACGGCCAAATTTTTTGTTTATTTTGAATATTCATGGTAATTGCTGTTTTCTTGGTTTTTCTCAATTTTTCTCTCAACTTGTTCATTTATTATCTCTTTGGTAACAAATCCTGCTTTCTCTGCTGGGGTCAATGGCGATCTAGTCATATTTGTTTTAGCTATTTCACTAAGAGAGCCAAGTGCACTTGAAATACAATTAACACCTTTTGGACCCCATGCATTTTTATCAATAAGTCCATTTGAAAAACTCATTACCTCATCGTGGGCCAATTGAAGTACTTTAACATCATGATTTTTATAATCTTGCAATGCGTCCAAAATTACACTGGAGTCATTTAAGTCGCCTATTTTTTCTTTAATGCTATTCATTGCTTGTTCAGCGATGTCATTAATTGGAATATTATTTAAATCTCTCTTTTGTTCAATTCGATTTGCAAACTCATTGACGCCAATTCGCTGGGTTTCCGCCATATAAGCTTTAAGAACATCGCCCTTCTCCAGCATTTGATCTCTGAATTTTAATAAATCGTCATTCATTCCCTTAAGATTATGTCCAATTGCATCGGTATTGGAAGGGGCGTTATCGCCAAATTCTTTTTTTCCAAAAAGCATGCTTAAGATTTTCTTTATTAAATCTAATAATTTTTTAAATGACTCTGAAATGCCTTTTGATATATTATTATTATCCATATTATTCCATGCACGATTGTTGTTTTTTAAATTATACTATGTTCTTTTAAATATTCAATTAATTATTTATAAAATAATTAATTTGTGTTTTTCACAATATATCGTGATATACTAAGTATAAAATAATAACAAAAGGAGACTTTATGCAGCGTTCTTATTCAGAACGATTTTCACATCATTATCAACCAATAGTTGGAATAAATGATGGTAAAATAAGTCATTATGAGGTTTTATTGAGAGCTCATCCGGATTCCAAAGAGCTTAATTCATCTGTTTTTCAATATATAGAATCGATAGAAAAAACAGGTGAAATAGCAGAATTAGATAAATGGAATATAGCTGTATTATCAAAACAGGTTGATAGAAAATTCCATGCATTTGGACATCCTTGTTCAGTTAATTTATCAGCGACAACGGTTCAACAGCCTGGTTTTTGTGATTACATAAAAAACATATTATCTCAAATGACCAATCCACATTTGCTTCATTTTGAAATAACTGAATCCCAGCCAATTCGAGATTTTAAATTAATTAATAATTTCACCGAAATAATCCATCATTTCGGCTCAGAAGTCGCCATAGATGATTTTGGAGCTGGTTATGCGGAATTTAGTTACTTAGATAAAATTAATGCAGATATTGTTAAAATTGATGGAGCTTATATAAGAGACATACTTAGAAATAAAGAATCAAAAGACTTTGTTATCAAAACAGTTTTAGCTGCAAAGGAAAAAAACATAAAAGTTATTGCTGAATATATTGAAGATGCATCCATTCAGGATGTGTTAAAAAAACTTGGTGTTAATTTAGGGCAAGGATATTTATACTCAAAAGCAATGCCAACCCCTCCAAGTCAGCAAATAATTTCAACTAATATAAATGAATCTATCCATTCTGTTGAGATTGAAAATCAATTGGAAAAAGATAGTTCCGTAAAAATAAATTCACTCTTGAAGATATAAAAAATCCCCTTTGATATTTATTCAAAGGGGACTGGTTTATTGTTTTTCTTTCTGCTTTACTTTTGGTTTTTGTTGAGCACTTGCTTTACTTGATGAGCCATTCGATTTTGTTGCACTTCCTTTCGATTTCCAATCTTTCGTTTGTTCTTCAATAAAGGAGCTACATATTAAACCAGATGTAAGCACACCATCTGGCGCTGAAATTCCAGGTGGTAATTTTGCTATTAATTTCTTAGCAAATTCAATTTGTCCCGCACTTGGGGCGGCAAATTTTTTGCTTTTTTCAATAAAATCACTACAAGCTTTTCTGTCTGTTAAAACATTCTCTGGAACAAGCGTTCCAGCAGGAAGACTACTGATTAAGCTTTGAACAAATTTTACTTGTCCCTCTGATGGCGTTGTATCTAATGGACCATCTCCTCGTTTTGTCATATGTGTTTCTAAGAATAACTTTGCTTTTGCAGGATCAGATAGCGCACCAGTTGGAATGCTTATTTTTTTCTTCTCTGCAATAAGTTTAATTGCATCTTTCATCTTTTGGCTAACAATTTTCGGCGTGGCTTGAATTTTAGCCCCTAAATTTCCGTTGTATGCGGACATTAATTCTCTTATTAATTTTTCTAGCTGATCTATTTGTTTTCCTACAAAATCATCTCTCATTCGAATAGCAATAGAGTCGTCTTTTTGTTCGCACATTTTAACCAGATAGTCTTCCCATAATGCAGTTGTTTCTGGTGAAGACATCCATTTTGGCACGACATTTACTAAATCTCGTCCTTTTTTAGTGGAATAAAAAACGCTTTTTTTAATTTCAATGTACTCACGAGCGATAAGTGTTTCTATAATTGTCTTTCTTGTTGCAGGAGTGCCAATCCCTTCTGAATCCTTAAGTCTTTTTCTTAGTTGAGGATCTTTGACTTCTTTTCCGACATTTTCCAGTGCCTTTGGGTAAGTTATTTCAGTGTATCTAACTGGCGGTTTGGTTTGCGCAGCTCTAGTTTCGATATTATTTAAGGTAACTAATTCACCTGTTTTTACTGATGGAAAAGTACTATCTTTTTCTGCATTTTCTGAAAACGCAGTTCTCCATCCTGGCTCTGTAATTCTTTCGCCTTTTGCTTTAAATATTGAATCACTGTAACCAAGCAAATCTTTTACTGGAACAGTAAAAACAACATCTTGTGTCGCATATTCAGCAGCAGGATATAGTGCTTGTATAAATTGTTTGACAACAATCAAATAGGCAGCCTGCATATGTTCTGACTTGTGTTTTATTTTCCCATCATTATCTTTTTTGGCTGGAGCCAGGCCGCTAAATTCAGATGGAGTCATTACTTGATGTGTTGGAACGATGCCATGATGCTCTAATTGTTTATTTGTAAAGACTGATGGAGTGAATTTAGTGTATTTTGCATGCGTGCCATTGTGAATATCCATTGCAATTCGTGCTTGAGATTGCGTTTCTGGTAGTTTCAATAAGCTACTTAATAACCCGTTTCGTTCACTTGGTTCATAAAAATTAATAGGCAAATCAGATTTTGATGTACGAGCATATGAAGTCCATCCTTGTTCATACAAGTCTTCAAGTATTGTTTGTGCAAGATTCGCTGATATTTTACACTCTTTAGCTATCGCTGCCTGAGCATCAATTAAAGAGAATGTTTTTGGTGGATTTTCCTTTCTAAATCCTTCTTTATAGCTAAATACCTTTGCATTATTTTTCGCAGCCATTAATCTGCTTTTAAAAGAATCCACTATCGTTTTATCAGTAAATAATGGTGTATCAAGCGGATCTGGTTCGCCATCTTTGCCCACTATTTTGGATGGCTCCCACGTCACTCCCGTTGGTTGCTGCTCGATAATTTCGGCCGTTACCAACGGCGAATACGCTGCTTCAAGAGAATTGGAAGATCCTATGGCTGAAAACAATCCTGATATTTTAAAATGATCTTTCGATATAAAGTTTTCAATTTCAATATCTCTTCTAACAATTATTGCTAATGCAGGTGTTTGAACACGACCAACAGACATTACTCTGCTTCTGCCACTTCCTTGACCTAAATTTGAGCCAAAAACCGAGTATGATGCGTAATGAGTATATGCTCTTACCAAGAACATATAGGCCCAGTCTGAACGACCTCTTGCCTCAGCTGCTCTATACCAGCTCTTTGTAAATGATGAAGGTCTTAAGTTTGACATGGCTTCTCTTAGGCTTTTTTCATCAAGTCCTGCTGAAAACCACGCTCTACGCACAGGGCCTGTGTAACCAAGATATAATAAAACATACCATCCAATTGCTTCACCCTCTCTATCTGAGTCGGTTGCAATTATGAATTCGCTAACGCCTTCTTTCATGTGATATTTTATATTATCAAGATATGCTTTTGGCTGTGCGGCAGGTGGTGCACCTTTGATGTCATCACCAATTTTTATTGGAAATAATTGTGGAATTGGTAATAGTTTAGATGGATCATCCCATGGCAATCCTTCTACAACCTCATCTGGATTTTTTAAAGTCACAAGATGACCCCTGGCCCACACCACTTTGATTGAATCTCCTTCGAATTTACCTTCAAAGCAACCTTTTCCTTGTCTCCAACCCATTGTTTTTGCTAGTTTTTCAGCCTGATCTTTCTTTTCTGTTAATAAGATTTTCATTTGATTTTTGCGAGATATCATGTTTGTCAAAACATGATCGGATAGCATTAATTAATAATTACTGCTTTGGGTTATTCCTATTCGCTCTCCTTTTATTATGACCCGATTATATAATCACCATGTTAATCACTTTATTTTAAAATTAGATAATATTAGATTAATTAATTCACATTATCTAAGTAAGAATATTTTCAGTCAAGAATACAGTATTTTGTTTAATATTTTAGCATAAAAATATACTTAACAAATCAATATTGCCCGCCCATATTTAAAATAATAATGCCATAATTAATTAATGTCAATCACTTAAAAGGAGCATTGTTGCACTTAACCAAATAATGTGTAATAATTATATATTGGTTTTTTAAAGCCTGTCCTTCAGACAGAATGTGAGCCATGAGTTACACCATTCTCCTCTCTCTTACGGCGAGAAGTTTCTTTATAGAAACATAAAGTTTTCTAAGATAAATATTTCGATATTTAGGTGTCTTAGAGTGATAGCTAGCCACCCCGACCCAATAACTAGGTGCTTCATCTATCCGTTGCTTTAACAACCACGTCCCTATTGCAATATTAATGCATGGTTTATAGGTTAGTTCTCTTGGGCCAACCCCCGGATATTTGTTTTTTATTGCTTTTAAGTGGATGGTGTTTATTTGCATCACCCCCATATCATAACTGCCGTTTGAGTTTCTTGATAAAGTACCAATCTTTCCTCCTTCTACATCAATAATGGCTTTAATCACAATAGGATTCACACCGTAACGTATAGATGCGTAATTCACACATTTTTGAAGCATTGTATTGGGAACTGCAATTTGCGTTTGAATTTGATGAGGCGAATCAATCATATATATTATTCTTATTCTGTTATTTATTGTAAGGACAAAAGATATTCAATTTAAAGGCATACTACTGTGATTTTAGTTTTGAGTCTAGATTAAATATGTAGTAAAATAAAGAAAGTTGATTTATTTTATGAAAAACTAAAAAATTAAGGACTGCGGTATGTCATTTGGTGACGAAGTAATGATAAGTGATGACGAAAAGGATATGTTTCTTTTTGTCGATGAAGAAGTAGAACAAAAAGGTAGGTCAAATGATGAGTCAGGGTTACCTCCGCCATCCAAAATTAAGAGCAACGAAGAGATTGCAGAGACACTAGGATTATTAAATGGTGAATTAAACCCATCACAGAGAGATGCTGCTGAAACCACTGATGGGCCAGTAATCATTATTGCTGGAGCAGGAACAGGAAAGACAAAAACACTTACACATCGTGTTGCAACAATGTTGGTAAAAGGGATACATGCTGCAAACATAATGGTCGTAACATTTACAAATAAGGCTGCTCAAGAGATAAAAAATCGAATTGAGGAGATGGTTGGTGAAAACGCTCAGTATGTTAGCGCTGGAACATTTCATAGCGTTGTTTTTAGAAAAATGTTAAAAAGATTCCCTGAATCTAGGTATTTACAGTCAATTGGCATTGATATTAATGAATGTGCAATACTTGATCCTGATGAATCAGAGAAGCTCATGAAAGAATCCGCTAGTGAGCTTTCAGAAGAGGATAATGAGCAAATTGCAGACAATAATTGGGATGTTAAATTATTTGATAAAGTCATGAGCACTGCGCGAGCTCAGGGGCATGACATAAATGATTTTATGGCCAGTATTGCCAGGGGGAGTGAAAATGAAGAGCTGCATCGAGTTGTTGCAAATCTATGGACAAATCTACAATAAAAAATGACAGAGATATGCAGGGTGTTGATTTTGATGATATTTTAGTGTTTTGTGATAAAATGCTTCGACAAGAGCCTCATATTGCAGAACAACTAGGTGAAGAATTTAAATACATTATGTTGGATGAATATCAGGATACAAATAGAGTCCAAATGAGCATCATGGATGCGATATCAAGAAAACATAATAATATTTGCGTAGTGGGTGATGAAAAACAAGGAATATATAGTTTTCGTGGTGCTGATATAACAGTTATTTTGTCATTTAAAAATAGATACCCTAATGCAAAACAAATAAACATGTCAAAAAACTATCGTTCATATCCGGAGATAATGCGTTACTCGAATGCTTGTGCTGATGCAATGGAGCAAAGACTCTCTGATGGGCAGTTAGAACCAATGAGGAAATTCGAAGAATCAGAGCAAGAAAGAGCCGCCAAAAAAAGTAATAAAGTTGTAATGGCGGAATTTAAAACCGCTGAACAAGAAGCTGATAATGTGGCAAAAGCTGTATTTAGGGATTTGCGATTGGGTGTTCAGGGAAAAGAAATTGCTATTCTTTACAGAAATAGAAGTCTTAAAGGGATTATTGAAAAGAAACTAGTGGACATGGATATTCCGTATCGAATGGTTGGTGATGCTAGTTTCTTTCAGAAAAAAGAAGTAAAAGACATGGTTGCATTAGTCCGATTTATTTTTCATCCGTGGGATTCCATGGCTGGGTTTAGGTTTCTTGGTGCAACATCAATGGGTGTATCGGTTAATGCAGCAAAAAAAGCAAGCTCAAATGGATTAAGTGTTCATGAATTTTTAAAAGAAAGTGCAGAAAAGAAACTAAAGCCAAAGAAAAAAGATGAAATAACTGATTTTACGTCTGCTGCCAAAAAAGTAGCTCCCTTTGTTGAGCTAGCTAAAATGCTAAGGGACTCAATTAAGTATGGTGATAATCCCGTCTTTATAAAAGAAGCAATTGCACAGATCTGGGATATTTATATGAAGCCAGGTCTGGAAAAAGTAGCAGCAAGAAGTGAGCAAGATGATGATTTAGATGGACGATTAGATAATATTGGCTATGTCATAGAAAGATTGGAAAAAAGCCTCGTAAAAGGAATGACGATAGATGAAATTATAGAAGATTTATCCATGATGGTTGAGAACAATCCTGATATGGATAAAAGTACAGAAAGCAAAGTACAGATGATGACGCTGCATGCAAGTAAAGGACTTGAGTTTGATAATGTTTATATGATTGGACTTGATAATATAACCATGCCCGGGGAAGATGCTACTTTTGATGACATAGAGGAATCTAGACGATTAAACTATGTTGGTATGACAAGATCCAAGAAAAAATTAACAATGACTTTTGCTGTAGAACGATTTCATTTTGGGCAATTTATTAAAACACTTCCTTCTCCATTCATAACAGAAATTGAATCGAGAATAGGAGCCAAACGATATGTAATGAAGGCTGAGCCACCTAAAGAATCAGCGTATGCAAAAATGAACTAAAAATATTTTTACAAAAAACATCATAAGATGTCATTTTTTCAATAAAAACATAGAGCTATGGTAATTAAAAATACACATATTTTGCTAATATTGTGTATTTTTTATATAAAAATAATTGACTTAGCTTACTAATTAATTGACTTTTTGATGTTTTTTGTCTATTATTTAATGCATAAATAATATCAAGTCATTATAGGAAATTAATCATGACAACACAGTCAATTACCACCCCTAAAGCAATGAGTGAAAAAGAAGCCATTGATAAGCTACAACAACTCAAAGAAAAAGAACGAACACTGAATGAAAAATTAATTCGAATGAAGGCCGAATCTAGCTCAGTAAGCAAGGAATTAGACGCTCTTAAGGCTGACGCTCGTGCTGAATTTGGAACAGATAATCTGGAAGAGTTAAGGGCATTATACAGAAAAAACATGGAAGAAAATTCAGCCAGCATTATTCAGTTTTCCAAGGGATTAGAGGATATAGAGTTAATTCTTGGGCATGTTGAATCTCAATTAAAAGAGCTTGATCAACAAGGGGCATGATCATGGACTCAACTAATAAACAACAGTTAATACTGGAACAGCAGAAAAAAATAGATAAATTTTTTGCTTATGCAGATCGTTACGTTCAGGAAAAAGCAGAATTAATTTTAAAAATTCAGGATGCTCAGCTCTATATAGACAATAAAGAACAAGTAATGGATGTTCTTAATGAGTTACACCTCAGAACACAGGCTCGAACAAAAGAACTATATGAACACTTGTTAACGACCTTGCTACAAGAGATCAAGCCAAATGATCCAGAAAACAAGAAAGTTGTTTTGCAAACAGAAATAAAGAGAAACAGAACAGCTCTTGATGTTGGGGTGGCTAATGAACAAGGATATATAAGAAATGCTTATTATGATAAAGGAGGCAGTGTTGAAAACATTATTGCAATGGGGCTTCGCTTTATAGCTGTAAGCAGAACGACAAATAGAAGACTAATCATCATGGATGAAGCTGACTGTGCATTACGCTCAGAATATATTCCTGTATTCGCGAGAATAATGGGACAGCTATCTAGACAAATAGGTATGCAAGTAATATATATCAGTCATCATCCAGCAAGCAGCTTTGAGGGTTATGCAAGAATTATTCACTTTGAGCGACAAAAAGGTAGAATAATTGCAGAGCAAATTTCAGATGCAAAAGAAGAATTTTTTAATGATACTCAAGATAAGTCATCACTTGAGTTCATGGATGGAATTGGAATACGATATATTCGTTTAGTTAATACTAAGCAGCATGAAAACACATTAATTGAATTATCTCCCTATGTTAACATTATTACTGCTGATGTAGATGTCGGTAAGTCAACAGTTGTCCAGGCTATCGAAGCGGTATCACAGAACCTGGGTCGAGAAGGCTTAATTAGAGACAACCAACCTTTTTCATCGGTTGAAATTGGGATAGAAGATGAAATGACTCTTCAGTGGACTTATAGAAGAAAAGGAGCAAAAAAAACTTTATATTCGCTAATAGATAATAAAGGTCAAATAATTCATCAAAGTGATGATGGTTCCGAAGTGCCAGATTGGCTTCATAACTACCTTGGAATGGAGAAAAATCAAGATTTTGATCTACATATTAGCGATCAGCACAATGCTAGTTTTATTTTGGATAAAAGAATTTCTTCTTTTAGAAGAGCTGAATTGCTTTCTCTCGGGAAGAATGCATCATTGGTTCAAAAGATGATTTTGACACATGCTGAAAAAGTTGAAAAAAGCACAAAAATTATTAATGAAAGTAAAAAACGATTAGTTCATGTTAAAAACAAACTTGAAGCATTGCGAGTTATTAATGTTGCTGCTGAAAAAGCAGAAGAATTAAAGACAACTTTGAATTCTATAACAAATAACGAAAAATCTTGTATTTTAATTAAGCGAAAAGTATTAAAGATGAGAAAGTTAATTGCACAAAATGAACTATATTCTCAATTTATTATTAATTTAAGCATTCCATTAACACCTGTTTTGATAACAAACAAAGACATAAAGCTTGCATTAACAAATCTAAATCAATTAACGTTAAAAAAATCAATTTTTGATGCATGCTCTTTTGATATAAAACCATATAATGTAGAGCTAAAGTCAGTATCAAAAATACTTGAAATTGGAAGGAAAATTAATGAATTAGAAAAGAAAAATAGTATTTTATCTTCTTTGTCAAAAACAATTATCCCAACCATTCCAACGGTAGATATCAATCCAAAAATGGGTGGAATAATCAACTCAGTTTCATTATTGTCAAAAAAAGAAACTATATTGGCTGGATTGAACATTACAATTCCTAGTCCACCGGTATACAAAAAAATAGATACCATTCTCTTGTATGGAAAAAAAATATCTACAAAAGAAACCGAATCAATCAGACTTGGGAATGAAATATTGGTATCCAGCAAAGATTTAGCGACGTGTGCTGATGAAAAAACAGGATTGATTGATACAATGGGCGGTATTTGCCCAATTTGCCAGCAAATTATGACTAGTGATCATAAGGAGTTTTCATATGAGTAATGAATTCAATGGTTTTTTGTTTATTGGCTCCGCATCACTATCATTATCAAAACCATCTCGTCGTGTTGAAGATAATTATTTAGATACGATTATTGAAAAATTAAAGTTTTCTTTGAATTTAGCAAAAAGTAAGAATTTAATGCCGGTTTTTTTGGGTGGATTAACCCTAAAAACATTTGAGTTAAAAGTTTTAACATCGTTAATCAATATACTGGTTGATCATAACGTATTAATCATCCCAGACGAATCTGATTACATTAAAGGTAGTGAATCAATCAATCCAAACTCAACAATTGGTGTTTTACAATCAAGCAGAATAGCTAACATAGCTGAAAAAGCTGGTTTATATAAGTCCATATGCTTAACATCTAAAGGCAAATCAAAGAATGTTTCTATTTATGTAATTCACGATTGGGTGAGTGGAGAAGTGATCTCAGAACATTATAAATGTTTTGATGAGAACGAGGTAAATATCATATTAACACAATATGGTTCTGAATTAATAAAAAGTACAAGCAATGGAGTTATTGAACCATACGATATAAAAAACTGTAAGCTAGTTATGTGCGGAAAAACAAACAGCACCAGTGAGTATACCGGAAATGAAACAAAATGGATCTCACCTGGGTTGCTTAGTAGAATTCACATAGAACAGTCAGAAGTAAGACCTGTTGTTATTGAATGGACTCCTTTTGATGAGCCTGTTTTTCATGAGATCCCTTGTGCTATTCATGTAATGGACATGGAGGGATTAGCATCGGAATCCGTAAAAAACAAATATGAAAACAGTCAATTTGCAAAACTATTAAAAGATGAAACAATAAAATCAAGACAAAAGCAAAATGATGATGATGCAATAGGTCAGGAATTAAATATAATTTTTAGTGAGAAGAATGCGTCTTTAGATGTAAGAGAAATAATACTCTCTATTTTTGATGTTGTTCAAAAACCATTACTTTCAGAATTGGATGAGTAATATAAAAATGAGAATATTATTAATTGATGCGAATCATATTTTTCAAACACTGTATTTATCATCAGGACAAGGGAAAAGTCCTGATGTAAATGGTTTTTTTACATCTTGTTTTGGCTCAGTTAAGCGTGCAATTCGCTCCATACAGCCAACACATGTTTTATTTGCAATGGATGATGAGACAAGCTCTTTTCGTCGTTCCATAAATTCATCTTATAAAAAAGATCAGTTTTTTTTACCTATTGCATATCAAAATAAATTAGGTTTATTCTGTGATAATTTAAAAAGAAATGGAATAAGTTCCATGTCCACTCCTGGAATGGAAGGAAAAGATATTATCTCAACAATATGTGCCAAAACGAATGGAGTTAAATCAATAAAGACATTTATTCTCAGTAATAGTCGGAGATTGTTTTTTTTAATAAATGAACAAACCATTGTTAGAGATCATTTTGCAAAATACAAAGATGAAGCAGAAAAAACGAATTCATGGCTAATGGATAAATTTGGAGTCACTCCTCTTCAATGGAATTTGTCTTTGATATTATCAGGTGATAATGGTGTTGGAATTGGTGGAATTAGTGGAATTGGACAAAAAACAGCAATTTCAATAGTTAAAAATTGTATCAGTGAAGATGACTTAGCAAATAATTTGTATTCAATTGAAGGAAAAAAAGGGGCTTTAATTAGAGCAGAATTTGGCCACGCCTTGTTGATTTACAATAATATTGTAAAATTAAAAGAAAATCTAGAATTGGGAATAAGCTTAAAAGACATTAGATATCCTGAATTATTTCTGGAATCATTAAAAGAGGTTAATTCATTAAAGCTAGTTACTTAGCGTTTGCTTTTTTTATTAATATGAAATAAAATATTTTGGCTTATTAAAATAACAAAAAACTACAAAAGAGAGAATAAAATGAGTAATAAAAAGGTTTATGTGGGTATTGATGATGGCTTTGCTGAAACAAAGATTGTTTTGAGTGATGGGACATTTTTCAGAATACCGTCACAAGCAAAAGCAGGAGAAATGAATCAAATCTCAATTAATGGTTCAGAAACGACCATTTTTCCCTATAAAACAAATGAGGGTAATTACATAATAGGGGATATCAGAGAGGCAGACTCCACTGCATTCGATGATTATCCTATGTCTGCTTTAAATCGAGTTATTGTTGCTCATGCACTACACATTTCAAATTTAGATCCGTCATCTCAGTTATATATTTGTACTGGATTGCCTATAAAAAGGTTTTATTTATCTGGCACGGTGAATAAAACATTAATAAAAAACAAAATAAACAATTTAACCAAAAACGACGTTGTGTCATTAAATGGTTATCAATTACCTAAAATATTTAAACATGAAGTTGTTTCTGAGGGCATTGCGGCATGGATGGACCTAGTGCTACAGAGAAACAAAGATGGTAAATTAGAAATAAATAAGGAATTGGCATCACAAAGAATTGCTATTATTGATATAGGCGGAAGAACGACAGATATTGCAGTGGTGCAGAATGGAAATCTTGACATCAGTAGATCGAGTACTATTAATGTTGGAATGTTAGCTGTTCAAGAAACAGTAAAAGATGCAATTAATGGTAAATATGACATAATCCCATCCGTTGAACAAATGAATTGTGCAATGAATGAAAAGCGCATAAAACTATGGGGTAAATGGGAGAGTGTTGCCGATTTAGTAGAGTCAGCACAAAGATCGAATCTGTCTAGAATTGAAACAGAATGCAAAAGATGTTTGGGAAATGCAGCTGATTTGGATAAAGTTGTATTTGTAGGAGGGACGGTTGTTGAAGTAGAAGCGCTTCTTTCAAATTGGTTTCGAAATCAGACAATTGGGATAAATCCTGGTTATGCTAATGCACGAGGCATGCAAAAATATGCAGAACTAATAATGTCACAAGAATAGTTAAGGAATTACCGTGAGGCATCGATTTAGTGTAGCGTTATATGATAATTACAATATTGATGCCGAATTAATTGATTTTATTGTATCTCATGATTCAAATAGTCGCCAGGAAGTTCTTCGTATGTTATTAAGAGCTGGATTTTCGACTCTTATAAAGCACAAAGATACAAATAGTTCAATGTTTAATGCAGTAGATCAGGACAAGCTATCTCTACTTATTAATACATTATCTGGTACTAATTTAATACAACAGAAAGAACAGAATACAGATAATAATGAAAACGATATTCGGTATCAATTTGCTCAACAGAATATAGAAAGAAAACAAGTAAATAATAGGAATAACTCTTCGACGAAAAATGAAAATACTAAAAAAGATGTGGATTTAAATATTGTAAAAGATATTATAAAAAATAAAGCAGAAGAAAATAAAACTGAGTTATTATCAACAAATAATATGGTGATTGAAGAGTATCCATATGAAGAGGATGATCTTCTTGATGCAGACCCGATTATTTTAAGTGAATCTGAATCAATTCACACTGGGTCAATTGACTTGATTGATGATGAAGATGTAATAGATCCAATGTCGAAATTAGGTAAGTTTTTTTAATAAATCAAATAATAAAAATAAAATAATAATAAGGAGATACACATGGCTGGAAAAGGCTATGATGATTCAGGCTCAAGCGACACATTTTTAATTGTTGTTTTTGTTGCAATCATTGCATTATACATGGTTATGGTAAAAAACTTTCATGTGATTGCTGGCATATGGAAGTGCTTAAGAATAATGGAATTGTATCTCTTTTATTGGATACCCGACTGGTTTCCATTTTATGGAAAACTGGAAATTAAAGAAGCAATAGCCTGGTTATGGTCTCAGCCTGCAAATGAATTAATGCCAGATACCGTTTATGAATTTGACCAAACCTATGCAAAATGGTTTACGTGGATCCCCGGAGCAATAATGGTTTACTTCGGCGCAAAGCATATTGTAAAAGGTGATAATGTTGGTATGCGCTATGACATGGAGCAATTACTGAAACATGTTAAGCAGTTTTATCCGTCAGTTGTCGATTATGTAGATAATAGACCAGATAAAATGGATGCAAATTATAAAAGAGAAAAACCAGAAACAAGTAAATGGGGTATTTCATTATCTCCAGCTGATTTTGCATTAATGGCACCACCGTTGGGACTGGAGGAAGAAGCAAAAGAAAAGAAATGGGCTGAACAATCCATATGGGATGGCAAAGAAGCATTTGACATGGATTTAGCAGAAAGAGCATTTCGGGTCCAACTTGGAAAAACATTTGGTGGGGTTCCAGGCTTTAGTCCCGCTGAGAAGAAATTGTATGATTTTTTAATGCCAAAATTAAATGTTAATGTAAAAGAGATGTCAGAGTTAACAAGAGATATATTAAGGTCAATACTAAATGTAAAAGATGCAAAAAAAATAAATAACAAATCAATTACTTTGGCTGAAAAAACACTGTATTCAAAATTAAAAGAACACACCGATTTAAAATTAAAAGATAAAAAAATAAAAAAAGAAGATATTTTTGACTATAGAGCAGTAGAAAAATTAGTATTAAGCAAAGATTTCTCAAAAATCTACAAGCAAGTTGCAGCAGAAAGAATTATGGGTCAGCATGCTTTCACAAGAGTAGGCTTTATGAGTTTATTAGTTGAATCTCGTAATGGAGGAGTTGTCGCTTGTAACGAATTCAACTGGCTTAAAGGTGAAGACAGGGTGCTTTGGTATTGCATGAGTTCGGTTGGCAGAAAGGTTTCTTTTGTGGAATCAGCAGGTTGTTTTGCTCATTGGTTAATAGAACAACAGCTTGGTCGACCATTACCTCACCCAGAGGTTCACGAGGCTATAGAGGGGCTAATAACCGCCTTAAAACTGAACACAAAAGCAGAATAATAAATATAAATTAATAATAACAATAATAAAGGAAATTATATGGCAGCTAATGGTGCTTTTCATGGGGTCGCTAGAAATCAAGATCTAGATCCTGCATTAGTGAATCGTGAAACTCGTCCTCTTCGTTACAGAATTCACGAGATAATAGCAGAAACAGGCGGATTCATTATGGTGGCGTTAGGAGTAATAATTACTCTATTGCCAATGATGAAAACAGCGCAAGTTTCGGATGTTTTATTTATTTTTGGATTGGCCTTGGCGTGGTATATCAATGGAAAAAACAGAGCGTATCAATTTCGAACACCTCAAGAAAAAAATAAAAACGGGAAAATCATCAATAACGGAATAATGTTTATTGGAAATGACCGTGTTAACGGAGCCGGACTATGGTTTTCGAATGATGACTTAAGAACACACATGCTGGTTTTTGGTTCAACTGGTTCAGGTAAAACCAGATTTTTGCTCGGACTTCTTTATCAATCAATGATGATTGGTTCTGGTTGTATGTATGTTGATGGTAAAGGTGATAACACGGTATGGTGGTTGGTTTACTCCCTTTGTAGAAGATTAGGGAGAGAAGATGATTTGCTGGTTATAAATTATCTTACTGGAGGCGAATCGACAGCAGAAGGGACCAAATCATTAGATAGACTTTCAAACACAAATAATCCTTTTGCACACGGGACAGGCGAACAATTGCGTTCTCTTATTGTTGGGCTAATGAGAGACTCAGGCGGTGACGACATGTGGAAGGGTCGAGCATCCGCAATGTTAGGTGGCTTGCTCAGGGCTTTGACATTCATGAGAGACAGAGGAGAAATAAATCTTGATGTAGAAACAATTCGTAGTTATTTACCTCTAGATAGAATTGTTGAACTTGCATCTAGAACTGATTTGTCATTAGCAGCACTTGGTCCAATAAAGAAATACCTTGGTGAGCTGCCTGGTTACACTGAAGAAGATGCGATTATGGGGCAGATCCAAGCCAAGGCTTATGAGCAGCATGGTTATTTAACAATGCAATTAACCGAAGTTATGGCGGATATGTCTGACACATATGGACATATATTCGCAGCACAACTTGGCGAAGTTGATTTTAAAGATGTTGTGTTTAATAGACGAATTCTTTTCGTTATGTTACCTGCATTGGAAAAAGATCCTGATGCGTTAAGTGGTCTAGGTAAACTTGTTGTTGCGGGGGTACGTTCTGCATTGGCTCCTGCTCTTGGTAACAAATTAGAAGGAACAAAAAGAGAAGTAATAGATCAAAAACCAACAAACAGTAATGTACCATTTTTAATGATTTTGGATGAATACGGTTATTACAGTGTAAAAGGATTTGCGGTCGTTGCAGCACAAGCTCGTTCTCTTGGTGTATCCGTTATTTTTGCGGGACAAGACTACCCCAGCTTTAAAAAAGGTTCTGAAGAAGAAGCAGCAAGTACTGTGGCCAACACCAATATAAAAGTTTGCATGAAGTTAGAGGATCCAGAATCAACATTCCAAGTAATGGAGGCTCGCGGAGGTGAATCTGAAATTTCTCAAACATCCGGTCATGAAAATAAAGGAAGTGCATTTTCTGGTTACATGGATCAAAATCAAACCAGAATTGAAAAAAGAAAGCGAATAAATCTAAGAGATCTTGTTAATCAAAAGCCAGGTGAAGCACATGTGATGTTTGGTGATGAACTTTGCCGTTGTAGGTTATTCTATGCTGATCCTCATCAAGTTGGAGAAGCAAGACTAAATAAATTTTTAATGGTCAATACAGCTCAAAAACATATTATAGAAACGATTAACGGAACATTTGATAAACTAGAAATTCTTTTTAAATCTGATTCTGTTATCACAGATGAAGATAAAAAAACAGCTAGTGCAACAGATGAAGGAGTAAAAACATTCTTTAACGATCTTCATCTTGCGGCAAGCAGAAAAGAAGATTTAATGAATTCAAGTATTATTGCAACAGGAATGATTGAAATAAGAGAAAGATTAAAAGACATAAAAATAGAAGAAAATGCAGGAGTAAAAATTGAAAACAAACAAAAAGAAAGCGATAAAGAAATATCAATAAACTATGAAAACAAGAGTAAATCACAGGCATCGTCATCTGACATTAATATGCCAACTATGCCAGATATGCCTTCTTTTGACGAAGAAGAAACAATAGGCATTCTTGATGTCATGAAAGATGATGCAAGACCAAATGAAACAATAAAGGAACAGGCAGCAGAAATAACCGCTAGTTTTGAAGATCTTTTAAACAAAGCAGTAATAGGAGAACTAGAAAAAAGAGCGGATGGTCCTGTCTCAGCAAGTCAAAGAAATGCTGCTAAGCCAGTTAACCAATTGATAGAAATAGAAAAAATGAGAGGAGCAACAGAGGGGGAAGCGCAGAAAAATGCAAAAGCGACAATGGATATAATGAGTGAAAGAGTTATTTATCCTAAAATGCCGACACCACCAAAAGTATCTGAGAATGAATTGGAAAGTAGATTAAAATCATTAATTAAAGACATTGACAAAATCAAATAAAATAACATTAAATAACCCGTGTTCAAGTCAATAACATGGGTTATTAAAAGGAGATAATATGAAAAAAAAGAAAGAAAAAAATAAAAAAAATAATAAATCAAGTATAATGTCTGAAAAGGTAATATACCCCAAAAAACCAACTCCTCCGCCGATTGCAGATGATGAATTGGAAAGGCGTTTAAAAACATTGATAAATTTAATTAATTAAAAACACAATGATATAAAAAGTAAATGTTCATATTTAATCAAATAAAACTAAAACTG
>Ga0065701_1000077_pt1 | contig 19929 bp, 15 predicted proteins | sample Biomet1_FD_59088 | JGI IMG/M metagenome (GOLD analysis project Ga0065701, IMG submission 59088) | Microbial communities from bioreactor (seeded with anoxic lake sediment) at LBNL, California, USA - Biofuel metagenome 1 version 3... | ecosystem: Engineered > Bioreactor > Anaerobic > Unclassified ...
ATTAGATTTTTAATTAAAGGATAGAAAATAAAATATAAATATAATGTATAAAGAAGAATGGTTGAAAAAAGGATTTGTAGATGAATCAGTCGATAAGCGATAGATTTAAAAGCTGCTATTGATTCTTTACGAAAAGAAAAGAATGCTGTAATTCTGGCTCACTATTACCAGACAGGCGATATACAAGATATAGCCGATTACGTAGGAGACAGTTTGGCTCTTGCTCAATGGGCTTCAAAAACAGAAGCGGATATAATAGTTCTTTGTGGAGTTCATTTCATGGGCGAAACAGCTAAGATACTTTGTCCTGATAAGAAAGTACTAGTACCAGACTTAAATGCAGGCTGTTCTCTTGCTGATAGCTGTCCGGCTGATAAGTTTGCACAGTTTGTTAAAGAGCACCCAGATCACACGGTTATTTCTTATGTTAATACTACAGCTGCTGTAAAAGCTGTAACAGACATTGTGGTAACTTCTACTAATGCAAAACAGATAGTTGAAAGTTTCCCTAAAGACGAGAAATTAATCTTTGGTCCAGATAGGAATCTGGGCAATTATATTAATTCAGTTACTAACAGAAATATGTTGTTATGGGATGGTGCTTGCCATGTTCACGAACAATTCTCTGTTGAAAAGATTGTGGAGTTGAAGAAACAATATCCGGATGCCCTTGTTTTAGCTCATCCTGAATGTAAAAGTGCTGTTCTAGCTCTTGCTGATTTTGTAGGATCAACAGCTGCAATATTAAAATATGCNGTTAAATCGGATAAGAAGAACTTTATTGTATCTACAGAATCAGGNATTATTCATGAAATGCGTAANCAATGCCCTGAAAAGAACTTTATCCCGGCTCCTCCNATCGATAGTACCTGTGGTTGTAACGANTGTAACTTCATGCGTTTAAACACNCTGGAGAAGCTTTATAATTGCTTGAAATACGAATGGCCAACTATTGANGTGGATGAAGCTGTAGCAAAAGAAGCAGTTAAACCAATAAAAAGAATGCTTGAGGTATCAGAAAAATTAGGTTTGTAGTTTTTCTATAACTTATANATANATAAAGCGGTGTTGATATTAACATGTTATCAACACCGCTTTATTTATATAAACTAATAACATTTTATTTAATGATAAGAACTTTAGTTGCAATACCTTCTTTTCCTTCGGCATCTGCAGCTAAAACAAGATAAACACCTGAGGCTACTTTCTTGCCTTTAGAGTTTCTTCCATTCCAGGTAAACTGTCCACCTACTGAATTTCCTGCAAAAATAAGATTTCCATTAATATCTGTTATTTTTACATTACTATCTCGTATAAGACCTGTAATAGTAATTAAGCCGGTATAATCTGGTTTAACCGGATTAGGAAAGGCATGTGCGGTTTCAGAGAAGGTATTTTCCCCTTCCGTAGCATCACTCATGTAAGAAATTAGTCCTTGATCTGTTCCGATAAATAACTCTCCTGTTTTTGGATTTAATGCTAATGATTGAATCTTGTTCGATAACAATGGACTATTCTCAGTTGTAAAATGATGAATGGTTTCAAGTCCATCTTCACTCAATAAAAATATACCATTACTTTCAGTACCTATCCATTTACGATTGCCTCCATCTATACAAATAGCATTAATCCTTTCGTTAGATAGAAGAAAGTCTGCCAGATTAGTTCCATCGTTTCTAGGTACTTTTATTTGGGTACAATAAAAATCATCATCGAAAAATTTAGTAGAATTATATATAACGACAGGACCTTTTTCTGTTCCTATCCATATTGCTCCATCTTTATCTTCAACAATAGATAGTATTTTAAGTCTTCCTAAATTAGTTCCGTCTTGATTAATAAAGGAACCTATGAATTTTGTTTTGTCGTCGCTGGTGTCTTCTAAAGTACCGTTTGTATTGAAACAGAATACTCCGGGTTCNTATCTCATGGAAGTAATCCATGCCCAGCCTCTTTTATCAAAGATAATTCTTTCGAAAGTAGGTTTTCCTATTAATTCCGGATGATAAAAACTAATCCATTTTCCATCGTCTTTTAAAACATTAATAACACTATCTACATATGAATTAAGTACCCATAGATTGTGATTCTTGTCATATTGCAATCCGTTTGTTCTTACATAATTTAATTTATATGATTCATTTGGAAAGATAGTTTGCAGGGAACTATTGTTTATGCTATAAAGCTTAACGAACTTCCTATCCATAAATTCATATACTCCTTCTCCTCCACAAGATGCAAAGTGATGTTCCGGATTATTAGGATCTTGAATAATGGAAGTTATATCTTTATAATCTAATCCAGTAATATCCTTTATACCTTCTTCCTGAAAATTATACCATTTATTATCTTCCATCATCATTATAGTTCCAGGATTATTTAGCCTGATATAATCCATTCCTCCTCCGCAAATTAATAATCTGTTATTAGTAAAAGACATATAGTACGGAAGGTTTCTTTTAGGACTGTCCGGGATNATTGAAGAAACTGTTTTTTCTAATTTATTATTGTTTAGTTTATAACCATTTAAACCTTTATCTCCATTACTACCCCAATATAAATCATTGCTTTTTGTGTAAGATAAATGGTTGAAATTGTCATCTAAATCCATGTATTTTACAGAATTGTAATGATCGAATATAGCTATTGAGTTACTATTACCGGCAATAAGTTTATTATCGAAGACTTCCATATATGAGAAGTTTCCACTAATTATACTAGTTAATTCCAGTGAGTTGTTATCAAAAGAATATATCCCATTGAATGGTTGACTTCCTATAATTTTATTATCAAATATAACTAGTTGATTAAATGCGGTTGCATTAGAAAGTACCCAATTATTAGCATCTAGTAAGTTATCAGTTAGTTTACCGGAGTATAAACCATCTGCTGTTGCAGCGTAGATTATATTGTCTTTAACAACAGAAGAATATACTTTCTTATTTAAGACATATGTATTGGTTATTTCTTTCTTCTTCAGGTTTAGAATAAGAATGCCAAAATTAGTTGAGAAGTATGCATAATCACCTACAATATTTATATTGTTAAGTGTTTTATCCTGACTCATGGTTTTATTCATGAAGTCAGGAATATTATATATACTTTCGTTTGTAAGAAGGTCTATATTAGAGTTTTTATAGACAATGATAAGAGTATTGTGTATACTACTATATTTAATATAACTAATGCCGGTATCACTTAATAAATTGACTTTATTAAATAAACTGATGCTTTGATCTTCTGTATTATAAGAAAATAAAGCACCATCACTAAGAGCATATATTAAATTGCCTGCAGGTGCAGTTTGTGTTACATTGTTATAGGCCAGGTGAGTTTGCCACTCTCCTATTGCCATTTGAGCTGATGTAACAGATGTTATTAGGAAATATAGAAGACTAAATATTATTTTTTTCATAGTCATACTCTTTTAAGAAATTGCATAGCTTATTTATAGCTAACGCACGATGACTAATTTTATTTTTTATTTCGTTTCCTAATTCAGCAAAAGTCTTATCATATCCTTCTGGAACAAATATTGGATCATAACCAAAACCTGAATTTCCACGTTTTTCTTTGATTATATTTCCTTTAATGATTCCTTCGAACAGATATTCCTTATCATTAATAATTAAAGATACAGCTGTGCGAAATTGAGCTTTTCTGTTATCTATTCCTTCCAGCTTTTCAAGCACTTTCAGCATATTAGCTTCAGAACTTTTATCTTCTCCTGCATAACGGGCCGAATAAACTCCAGGTTCATTATTAAGCGCCTCAATTTCTAATCCGGTATCGTCTGCAAAACAGTTTAGACCGTAATTCTCATGAATATATTGTGCCTTAATTAAGGCATTTCCTTCTAAAGTAGTTGCAGTTTCGGGTATATCTACGTCACAATTTATATCTTTCAGACTAAGTATTTCCATCTGGTCTTTTAATATGAACGATACTTCTTCCAGTTTATGTTTATTATTTGTGGCGAATACAAGTTTATTTTTCATTTGTTTCCTTATTGTTAAGTAAGAGAATTTATTGCCTATTCATTTTAAAAAAGTAAAATCATCCCTCACTTCCCTCACTTTTTTATTGAAAGGCTTTATTATAGGGAGATATAAAGAGTGAGGGATAAAATATATCGGCTGTTAATCGATCACTTATCCCTCACTTTTTAGGTTCATCAGTCACTAAATTCACTCATATCGATATATTATTCAGTGTATAATTGATGTTTATTAGTAGTTATTTTCCTTTTAGAGGATCAAATCCTTCTCCATATACTCCAATAACGGAGCTTTGCGATACGAAAGCATTTGGATCTATTTCTTTTACTAATCGGAATATTTCGATAGACTGACTTTTTTTAGCCAAAACAACCACAACTTTAACCGGGCTTTTGCTATACCATCCGGTTCCATCAAGAATGGTTACTCCTCTGTGCGTATCCTGGATAATTCTTTCAGCAATCTCTTCATAATGTTTGGAGAATATAAAGAATTGAACAGATTGTCGGGCACTGTTTACAATCAAATCCAGCACATAGCTGATTATTATCAATGTAGTAAAACCAAATACAACCCTCTTCCAGTCATAAAATATAAAGTAGCACGAAGTTATGATTACAATATCGCAATATAGAATCATTCTTCCAAAAGTAACATCTCTGTACTTATGAACAATCGCTGCAATAATATCTGTTCCTCCGGTACTACCATTATTAACAAATACCATTCCTAATCCTAATCCACACAATGAAGCACCAATAACACATGCCATAAAGTCTTGTCCGGGACCCAGAATTTGCATTTTTCCAATTACATGCTGGAATAGCCACAAGAAGAAAGTCAGCGAAAAGATTCCGTACATTGTTTTCAGACTAAACTTTGGGCCTAAAATTTTCAGTGCAAATGTTAATAGAAAGGCATTGATTATGAAATATGTAATTTCAATCTGAACACCTGTTGCATAATAAATAATTGCAGAAATACCGGTTACTCCACCAGTTGTAATTTGATAAGGCAACAAAAATGCTGCCCAACCCATTGCATAACACATAATTCCCAAAGAAATTAAAAGATAGTCTTTTAATTCAAGAAGGATATCAGTTTTATTAATTTTTGCCATATAGATAAGCTATGTTAAACTACAATATTAACGATCTTNTTNGGAACAATAATAACTTTCTTGATAGGCTTGCCTTCAATCCATTTAATAGCACCTTCTGATGCTAAAACAGTTTCCTGAATAGTGTTATTATCTGCATCGGCAGCAAATTCCATATTGAAACGAGCTTTACCGTTGAAAGAAATAGTATAGTTTACTACATCTTCTTTCAGATAATCTTCATTATACTCAGGCCATTGAGCATCGCATACAGAAGTTGTGTTTCCTAAAGTCTCCCAAAGTTCTTCGCTTATGTGTGGAGCGAATGGAGCCAGAAGAACAACTAAATTGTTTAATATCTCTTTCTTGTTACATTTAAGAGAAGAAAGTTCGTTTACACAAATCATGAATGCACTTACAGAAGTGTTATAAGAGAACTGTTCAATATCTCCGGATACTTTCTTAATCAGTTTATGCAGAGATTTTAATTCTTCTTTTGTTGCAGGTTCATCTTTAACAATATACTCTCCTGCTTTATTGTAGAATAATGCCCAGAATTTACGGATAAAACGGTGAACACCATCAATACCGTTAGTATCCCATGGCTTAGATTGTTCTACAGGACCGAGGAACATTTCGTACATTCTCAGTGTATCGGCACCGTATTTTTCAACAATCATATCCGGATTTACCACGTTGAACATAGATTTACTCATCTTCTCAACAGCCCAGTTACAGATATAGTCTTCGTTTTTAGGAATAAATACTGCTGTATTATATTCAGGATTCCATTTTATGAAAGCTTTCTTATCAAGAATATCATTAGATACGATGTTTACATCCACGTGCAGAGGAGTTATACCTTGATTAATAGTTATATCTTTATCATATATACTGAGGTCTATTTCATTCTTTACGAATAGTTCTTTAAGTTCCTTAGAAGTCATTCCACCATTTGATATTCGTTTTGCATATTGATATGAAATAAAAATATTGGTAGGAATTATTTTATTTTCACCATTTTCAACTTTCCACGAATAGTATCTGTAAACAAAATTACTTCTTCCCTGAATCATTCCCTGATTGATAAGTTTCTGGAATGGCTCTTCCTTGATTGATACACCAACATCGTGAAGGAATTTGTTCCAGAAGCGAGAATAGATTAAGTGACCTGTAGCATGTTCTGTTCCACCTACGTAAAGATCTACATTTTGCCAGTAAGCATTTGCTTTTGTAGAAACCAAAGCTTCAGTGTTATGTGGGTCCATATAGCGCAAATAGTATGCACTTGAACCAGCAAAACCAGGCATAGTGTTTAATTCAAGCTGATATCCTTCTTCTGTTTTCCAGTTTTTAGCACGGCCAAGCGGTGGCTCTCCGGTTTCAGTTGGAAGGAATTTATCTACTTCAGGAAGTTCAAGNGGAAGTTTGCTTTCGTCAAGCATATAAGGCATTCCGTCTTTGTAATATACAGGGAATGGTTCNCCCCAATAACGCTGACGAGAGAAAATTGCGTCACGAAGACGATAGTTTACTTTTACTTTTCCAAGATTATTTTCTTTGATGTATACTTTAGTCTTTGCAATTGCTTCTTTGATGGTAAGGCCATTCAATACCAATCCTCCTTCAATAGCATGTTCTGCAAGAGGAGAATTCATCATGATTCCTTCTTTGGCATCGAAACTTTCTTCCGAAACATCACAACCTTCAATTAACGGACGAATTTCCAAATCGAAGTGTTTAGCAAAAGCATAGTCACGGCTATCGTGAGCAGGCACAGCCATGATGGCACCTGTTCCGTATCCTGCCAATACATAATCGCTAATCCAAACAGGAATTGCTTCTTTGGTCAAAGGATTAATAGCGTATGATCCGGAGAATACACCACTAACACGACGATCGGCAATACGTTCACGTTCGGTTCTTTTCTTTGTTGCATCAATGTAAGCCTGAACTTCTGCTTTTTGTTCGGCAGTAGTCAGTTGAGCAACCAGTTCGCTTTCAGGAGCCAATACCATGAAGGTAACGCCGAAAACAGTATCTGCACGAGTGGTAAAGATGGTGAATTCCAAATCGGAATCCTTTACGCTGAACTTCATTTCAGCACCCTCACTCCTACCAATCCAGTTCTTTTGAGTTTCTTTCAAAGAATCTGTCCAGTTTAAAGTATCCAGTCCGTCGAGTAAACGTTGTGCATACGCAGATACGCGCAAACACCACTGACGCATTACTTTCTGTATTACCGGGTGACCGCCACGTTCAGAAACACCATCAACCACTTCATCGTTAGCCAAAACGGTTCCGAGTGCAGGGCACCAGTTAACCATTGTATCGCCAAGGTAAGCAATACGATAGTTTAATAAGATTGTTTGCTGTTCTTTATCACTTTTAGTTTTCCATTCTTCAGCGGTAAATGAAAGTTCTTCTCCGCATGCAGCGTTCAGTCCTTCAGTTCCTTTAGTCTCGAATCTTTTGATAAGATCGGCAATTGGAGTAGCTTTCTTGGCATCGTTATCGTAATAATGCTTAAACATTTGCTGGAAAGCCCACTGAGTCCACTTGTAGTAATCGGGTTCGCAAGTGCGTACTTCCCTACTCCAGTCAAATGAAAATCCTATTTTATCTAATTGTTCGCGGTAGCGATTAATGTTGTTTACAGTAGTTATTGCAGGGTGCTGGCCGGTTTGGATAGCATATTGTTCTGCAGGCAACCCGTAAGCGTCATACCCCATTGGGTTAAGTACGTTAAAGCCTTGCAGACGTTTGTAACGAGCATAAATATCAGAAGCGATATATCCCAGAGGGTGACCAACGTGAAGTCCTGCACCCGATGGGTAAGGAAACATGTTTAATACATAAAATTTTTTCCTGGATTCGTCTTCCGTTACCTGATAGGTTTTATTTTCAACCCATCTTTCCTGCCATTTTTTCTCTATCTCCCTGAAATTATACTCCATAGCGATATATTTTTATCTTGTTGTACTAATTAATTCGTAAGTCATAATATAGACGGCAAAGATAATGAAAGATCAGCTTATTTGGGTGTTTCTTTCAGCAATTTCTTGACGATTTTAATCGTTTATCCTTGCTTATTTGAAGTTTATCCTTTCTGTTTTTTAAATCTTATTAGAATGGTTATTATTTCCTTGTACAAAAGAATGCATTCTTCTGTACAAAACATTTAATTCTTCTGTACAAAAGAAAACAATCTTTTGTACAAGATATTTTTAACCAATCAAATTGTTTCTAAAATTGTTATAAATATGAAGATAAATTATATCTTTGTGATAATCCTAAAGCCTTGATATTATGAAAACAATAACCCTTTATCTTGGTAAGAAATACAGGCTATTCTGGGTAGTCGTACTTCTGTTATCCTTTGTTCTTCTTTTTGCAATTATAGAAGAACTTCTCATTATGGTTTATCTATATTTTTTCTTGTTGTTTCCTTTGATGTTTTATGCCTTTTCCAAAGGCATAGGAAAGGTGTGTTTAAAGGAAGACAAGATTATTATATACAATCTTTTTGCTTATCCAAAAGCTGAAATTGAGCTAAAGTCTCTCAAAGGATTNGAATTTATGAGAGATTACTATTATTCCGTTCCCAAAGGAAGAGGCAAATATTTAGGAATTAGCGGACCAACAGTTATGATATTTCATACAAAGTCTGGCGAATGCAAAGCATTTTCTTTATTTGGATTTCACGATATAAAGATTATTCTCAATTANCTGCAAGGATAACAATATACCATTTCTCAATTATAAACCAGTTGTGTCAAAGGATACAAAAGTTAATGTAACTACATTTCAGAAATCGGGTATGCAAGCTGTTTTTGCTATTATATTGCCTGCTTTGACATTGATTCTGATAATGGCTTTCATAACCTACAGGTTTATTATGAGTCCAGATAACCAGGTAATTCATTTACTGCTTTGTTTATTACCACTTTCGTTGTATTTAATTTATACTTACTGGGAGAGGATGTACTACATTAAAATGAAAGATGAATCATTTAAAATAAAAAACTTGCTCAAAAGAAAAAGTAAAGGATTTAAGTATGACGATATAAAGAAAATAGCTTTTGGCTCTAGTTTGGGAAAAGGAGCTTTTCTTTATATTGAGATCCTGGATAAAAACTACAAATATTATCAGTTCCCTTTAGACATGCTTCCTAAAAGAGAAATCAAAGAGATTGTTGCAATATTCAAAGAAAAAGGGATAGACGCAACTTCCGAGTGCTGCTGATGGATATTTAATCGTTAATTATTATACAACTTTACACTTTTTCGACCTGCTTTTCTTCTTAAAAAGAACTATATTTGCGCTTATTATTCACTAAAATAAGAGGAAATAACCGTGGCAAATGATATAGTTCTTACCCCAATGATGAAGCAGTTTCTTGACCTGAAAGCAAAGCATCCCGATGCTGTGATGCTTTTTCGTTGCGGAGACTTTTATGAAACTTATTCTGATGATGCAGTAATTGCTTCAGAGATATTGGGAATTACCTTGACTAAAAGAGCTAACGGNCAAGGCAAAACTGTAGAGATGGCGGGCTTTCCCCATCATGCACTTGATACTTATTTACCCAAATTAATCAGAGCGGGCAAGAGAGTTGCTATTTGCGACCAGTTAGAAGATCCTAAAACTACCAAGAAACTTGTAAAACGCGGCATTACCGAACTAGTTACTCCCGGTGTTTCCATCAATGATAATATTCTNAATTACAAGGAAAATAACTTTCTGGCAGCTGTTCATTTCGGAAAGAATGAGTGTGGTATAGCTTTTCTGGATATATCAACGGGAGAATTCCTTACTGCCGAAGGGCCGTTCGATTATATTGATAAACTTCTGAATAATTTTGCTCCTAAAGAAGTGCTTTACGAACGGAGCAAGAAAGGAATGTTTGAAGGTAATTTCGGAAATAAGTTCTTTACTTTCGAACTGGAGGACTGGGTCTTTACAGAATCTAGTGCCCGCGAGCGACTTTTAAAACACTTTGAAACCAGTAGTTTGAAAGGCTTTGGAGTGGAACATTTAAAATTCGGAATCATTGCTTCCGGAGCAATCCTTCAGTATCTTGATATCACTCAACATACACAAATAGGCCATATAACTTCACTTTCACGTATTGAAGAAGATCGCTTTGTTCGGTTAGATAAATATACGGTTCGTAGTCTGGAGATTATTTCAAGCATGAACGATGGAGGTAAAAGCCTGCTGGATGTTATTGATAAAACAATAAGTCCGATGGGAGCCCGCATGCTGAAACGTTGGATGGTATTCCCGTTAAAGGATGAAAAGCCAATCAATGACCGACTCAATGTTGTTGAATATTTCTTCCGCGAACCGGAATTCAAGGAACTTATAGAAGAACAGTTGCACCTGATAGGAGACCTGGAACGAATTATCTCCAAAGTTGCCGTTGGGCGTGTATCTCCACGTGAGGTTGTTCAGCTTAAAGTGGCATTGCAAGCCATTGAACCAATAAAGGAAGCTTGTCTGAAAGCCGATAATCCGAGTCTGAATAGGATAGGAGACCAGCTGAATCTTTGTCTTTCTATCAGAGATAAAATAGATAAAGAGGTTAATAATGATCCTCCGCTGTTGATAAATAAAGGCGGCGTAATTAAGAATGGCGTTGATTCAGATTTGGATGAATTGCGTAAGATTGCTTATTCCGGAAAAGACTACTTATTGCAGATTCAGCAACGCGAGAGCGAAATNACGGGNATTCCTAGTCTGAAGATTGCTTATAATAACGTTTTTGGTTATTTTATTGAAGTGAGGAATACTCACAAGGATAAAGTGCCTCAGGAATGGATTCGTAAGCAAACGCTGGTCAATGCCGAGCGTTACATTACTCAGGAGCTTAAGGAATATGAAGAGAAAATTCTGGGGGCCGAAGATAAGATTCTTATTCTTGAAACAAAAATATATAATGAACTGGTTCTTGCTCTGACTGAATATATTCCGGCTATACAGATCAACGCCAATCAGATAGCACGTATAGACTGTCTTCTTTCATTTGCCAACGGTGCTGCCCAGAATAAATACATTCGTCCTGTAATTTCTGATGATGATGTACTGGAAATCAAGCAGGGAAGGCATCCGGTTATCGAGAAACAACTTCCGCTTGGTGAGCAATACATTGCCAATGATGTGACAATAGATACGGAGCATCAGCAGATAATTATAATTACTGGTCCNAATATGGCCGGTAAATCAGCATTGCTGCGCCAGACAGCCTTGATTACTTTAATGGCTCAGATTGGTAGTTTTGTTCCTGCCGAGAGTGCACACATCGGTATTGTAGATAAGATTTTTACCCGTGTGGGAGCAAGTGATAACATTTCGGTAGGAGAGTCTACCTTCATGGTCGAAATGAATGAAGCTGCCGATATCTTGAATAATGTTTCTCCCCGCAGTCTTGTTTTATTTGACGAGCTTGGACGTGGAACTTCTACTTATGATGGTATTTCTATTGCCTGGGCAATTGTGGAGTATATCCATGAACACCCCAAAGCAAAGGCAAGAACATTGTTTGCCACCCATTATCATGAGTTGAATGAAATGGAAAAGTCCTTCAAGCGAATTAAGAATTATAATGTTTCTGTGAAGGAAGTCGACAATAAAGTAATCTTTCTTCGTAAGCTAGAACGGGGTGGGAGCGAGCACTCTTTTGGTATCCATGTAGCAAAGATGGCAGGTATGCCTAAAAGCATCGTTAATCGTTCGAATGATATTCTGCATAAGCTTGAGTCCGACCACCGTAAGAAAGGTATTTCAAACAAACATTTGTCGGAAGTAGGAGAGAACAGGGAAGGAATGCAGCTCAGCTTCTTCCAGCTGGATGATCCTATCCTTTGCCAGATAAGGGATGAAATTCTTAATCTTGACGTGAACAATCTTACCCCATTGGAGGCTCTTAATAAGCTGAATGATATAAAGAAGATTTTGAAAGGAAAATAGATATAAAAGCAATAGAATTTTAAAAGAAAAATTCCATCTTTAATAGTGATAGATATTAAAAATAAAAAACGAGGTTTTCTCAATTTAAGAAAACCTCGTTCTTTATTTTGTTTATTTCTTCACTGTTGCTCTAAATTCTAAACCACCTGCTGGAGTAGCCTGATCGGTATCAAATGTACTTCTATACTTTCCATCAGGTAAGTCGAATAGAGAGAAAGTATTGCAACTCCTTGCTGCTACAACTTTATCGGTTGATGCTGTTGCGATAGCTGATGCTGCCATGTCAACCAAAGCACCCAAAAGACCACCGCTGCCGGAATTAATACTTAAATCTACCGTCAATGTTCCTTTTCTGTTAAAGAGTATATCATTGCTTGTTGTCGATTTAAGCAGATATTCAATCTCTACAGTGATAGTGTTTCCGAAGGTAGATTTCGACCATTTGTTAATAGTAGTAAAGAGAGCCGCATCTGCTCCGAAAACTTCATTAAACTTTTTTAGATCGCTATTTATAAACATTTCAGAATCATAGGCACTTTCACTTTTTAATGTTTCCATAGAAAGGAAAGGAGAGATTACGTAATACCCTTTTTCACACAAAGGAATAGCCAATGATGTGTAAAAGTACTCTTTGGCTTCCACATTAACAGTCTTGTTTATTGGAGGCATGATAAGAATACTTGTAGGTTTTGCTGCATACATTTTAGGATAATTCTCTCCGCGGGTGAAGTTCTTTGTTTCTCCGCACGAGGTAAGTAGCAGAACAACCAGACTTAGATATATTATTTTTCTCATTTTTCCAACATTTTAATGATTCTTTCAATGAACACTTTCGATTCTGGATATACCTCGATTTCCTTTTTCATCATGGAAATACCTTCTTCTTTTTTCCCGGTTTGAGCAAGCAGGAAGCCATATTCGGCATAAGTTCCCGGAGGCACTACCTTGCGGGTTCCCTGATCTTGTTTTGCAATTAATATTGCATAGGTATTTAATAAAGCCTCTGTGCTTTCCGGTGTTTGTTTTTTATAGTAGCCATAAGATGTTTTTTCGTAGTTTTTCCACGAATAAAGCGCGCTTTGCTGAGTTGTACAAGAACTTAAAAACAAGGCAAAGCAAGCCACACAAATCAGTTTTATTTTCATGGTAATTGTATTTTTTTAGTTTCCTGAGCAGAAACGAATATTACTTTTTCATAAATCACATTTCCATTGTAATACACCTTAAGGTTTCTTTTTCCCTTAGCAATGGCATATACATCTCTCTTGATTGTTCCTTTTTTCTCTTTAATGACTTTTGCATTAAAAGTGGTATTATTATCAACAGATACCTGTACCTCGCCATCATAATTCTCGTTTGCAACGAAATAAAGATAAGCCTGGTCGGGTAATCCTCTTTCCTGACTGTAATTTCCTACTTTACAGCTTGTGAAAAGTGCGCAAATGCACACTAATAGCAGAGCAATATGTTTTGTTTTCATTATTTTATCTCCTCAATGTAATAGTTTGCTAGATTTGTTTTATCAATTCCCCCTTCGGTAAAGTTTACTACAGAGTATTCTGATTGAGGAGTGTCTCCACCAACCATGGCAATAGAAATCTCACCTACCTTNTTTCCGGGAAGTTCNACGTTCAATCCTGTCTGTGGATTCTTAACAGTTTTNCCTTTTTCCTTTACTNTAAACTTGTCTCCAACAGCCAGGCCCTGACTTTTTCCGCCCGAGATAAGAATTGCATCGTTNTCGTAAGCAAGGAAATAAGACTTCCATGGTCTGTCCATGCAGTTATTAATAATATTTTCAACCAGTTTAGAGATTGCCATTGAAATAGCTTTATCACTTAAAGTTGCATCGTAATCAGCTCTACCGCCCACTCCCATGGTTTGTTTGGTTTTTTGTTCGGCAGTTCCTTTGGCTTCTTCAGAATAGATAATCAATCCTGTAGAAACGTCTACCAGACGTACACTTACTGCAGCTTCCACAATTTGAGTTTTTGTTGTTGAAAACACTTTTACATCGCCCACATTTTTACGGCCAAACTCAGTAATGGAACCAATAATAAGATAATCTGCCCCAACATTCTGGTATGAGTTTCCTGATTTTGATGATTCACTCAGTAGCTGATTAAGATCGTTGCGTTCAAGTAAAATGAATTTGTCTGAAGCAGCCAGCTTTGCAGATAAAATGTCTAACGCTTGCTTACCCATCGGATCATTGTCTTTGTCGTAAAAGAGTCCTTTGGCATACTGAGTTTCATTAGAGAAACGAGAAATAGCTACTTTCCTTTTAAGGGACTTACCAATTTGTTTTACAGATGATTCGGGTTCTACCACAGTTACTTTATTTTGCGCGTAAATTTCTGTCTGCGAGCAAATAAGTAAGAGAACCAAATAGATGATTTTTCTCATAATATTTTGTTTTTAATACATTTTAGTTTTAGTAAGTCATAGCCTTACTTATAACAAAAGTATGTATTTTTATCAAATAATACCACTTTTAGTATATTTATTTTGTTTTGTTGCGAAGGGAATTACTAACTGAATAATTTTTATATATACCGCATGAGTATTACGGGATATTAATCAACACATATAGAATATTTTTTTTAAATCATCCCTCATCCCTCATCCCTCACTAAAATTATCTGAAATGCCTTTTAATAAAGAGTTTTGACGAGTGAGGGATGCTTTTTATCCCTCACTATTTTGGGTTTATCCCTCACTTTTGAGGCTCATCCCTCACCTTTTTGTGATGTTATTTTTGAATAATAGGAGGGATGAAAAGTCAGGTGATATTATTTAGTTATTTTTTCTTTTGATGTAATGAACGAAATTAGCGAGTGACAGTAATCTTACATTTTACAACTTGTCCGGTTGTTTCATCTTTAATATTCAGAAAAGTTTCTCCTTCATTTAATGGTTTTATATGAACCGCAGCATCATTGAACATTTGGTTAAATGCATTTGTATTCCAATTAATAATGGATTTAACTTTAGCTATATTTTCATTCTCGGTAGTAGCCGAATATTTTCCACTTCCTCGCCAAATGGAAATACCATTAATTCCATAAGTAAAAGGAATCTTTATAGTAAGACTTTTTTCGGGTACATATAAATCATATTCGTCTACCACGTTAATATAGAATTCTGAGATTCTCATTTTCCCTTTAAATATGTTGACCGCTGTTTTTCCTATGTATTTTGCATCGACAAGGAAACTTTTTACCTTATCGCCTATCACTGAAACATCAGCTATTTCCTTATTACTTACTACGAATGTATTATAATCTTTATAATTGAGAGGAGTAAAACTGAACGTTCTTTTTTCTCCTTTCTTTATGTATATACTTTCAATATTGTAAAAGGTAAAGTCTATTGCTTCTTTTACGCATACCGGTATAGATTTTACGTTATTAAATTCATCAGAAACATAAATAGTACAGTTCCCTTCATTATAACCTATTACAATTAAGGTGTCATTATTAATAGCTACGCTAGCTACATTTGCATCAGTAGAGGATGCAGAATAAGTACTGCTACTGCCTTTAATCAGAATGTCTTCTCTGGAATTTACATTATCAAGTTCAAGAGATGTTTTGCTCAATTCGAGTGATTTCGAAGAATCATTGTCTTCTTTACAAGAAAACAAAACTGAAGCTAAGAACAAAGTCAATATTATTTTTCTCATAAGATATAATTTATTTAATATAAAGGTAGTAAATAAATTTTATATCAAATAGAAAAATAATTGAATTAGTATTTTTTTATTAAAAATAACGTTTGGCTATGAATTTATAATTCAGTTATAAAATAATTCTGGTATTTGTAAAATCAATTTTCATTTTACAGACTATATATTTTACGATTATCTAAACTTTTCAGCAACCAATCTGTAGGTAGGCATATCTATTCCAAGCTCTTCTCCTTTAGCAATAAAGCTGAAAAGAAGACCGTCTACTTCGGATTCGTGACCTTTACTGATGTCCTTTTGCATAGATGCCGTGCTGGCGGGATCGAGTTTATCCAGAACTTTGAGGTTGTAGGTTACAGGATCTTCCACGAAAGTTATGCCTAGAGCTTTACCTATGGCTGCACTTTCACGTGACAGACCGATAAAAGTATCTTTTTTGGCTCCCTCTTTTTGCAGCTCTCCCATAGGAACGTTATAGTATGCACCGGTGCAAGCCATGGCGGAGATAAACGACCATTTCACGAAAGTATCGCGGTTTATATCCTCTGAAATAGGGGCTTTGATGCCGCTTTCCTGAAGATCTTTCTGCACTGCCAACAATCTTTCATAAGCTACATTGTCTTCCTTGCGGGCACCAAATACCAGGCGGAATATGCTTCCCATCTGAGTTATCTCGCCCGGAGCGGAAACGAATCCTACGATGTAGATACATCCGTCTAGAACCGTTACGTTTTCAACCTTGCGTTTAATCTTTGGCCCCGTGCCGTATACGTTGAGAATAGGTATTACGATGGTGTCTTTGTGAGAAGCTCTTTCGATCAGTTCGGTGATGGAATCAATTGAATAGCCTTTTACACAGACAAAAATCACGTCAGCTTTGTTGTTATACTCCTCAGAAGTGCATGCATTAACATGGACGGTATGATCACCTTTCAGTCCGGATTTCAGCTTCAGTCCATTCTCCTGCATAGCTTTTAAGTGAGCTCCGCGGGCAATACAAGTCACATCGTGGCCTGCAAGGGCAAGGAATCCGGCAATACTTCCTCCAACGCCGCCCGTTCCAATAATCAGATACTTTGTCGCCATTTTATTTTTTATGAATAAAAGAAGGGGATGAAAATGCAGCTTATGCAATTTTAATCCCCAATACTTTTGTTTTAGTCTATTTTGTGAGGAACATCTATTTTGTCTGTAACAGATTTACCTCTTAGTTTACTGTGCTTATTATACGTTAAAGCGGAAGTGCATGATGTCACCGTCTTCCACTACATATTCTTTTCCTTCAACACCTAACTTTCCAGCCTCTTTTATAGCTGCTTCCGAGCCATATTGAATGAAGTCGTTGTATTTGATAACCTCTGCACGGATAAATCCTTTTTCGAAATCAGTGTGGATTACACCTGCACATTGTGGAGCTTTGCTGCCTTTCAAGTAAGTCCATGCGCGAACTTCCTGTACACCTACTGTGAAATAAGTTTCCAGATTCAACAATTTATAGGCAGTTTTAATCAATCTGGCTACGCCCGATTCTGTTAATCCAATCTCGCCAAGGAACATTTCGCGTTCTTCGAAAGTTTCGAACTCAGCAATTTCCGATTCAATTTTGGCAGCTACAACAAGCAATTCGGCATCTTCATCTTTAATCGCCTCACGAACTATTTCCACGTACTTATTTCCGTTCACGGCACTGCCTTCGTCTACGTTGCACACGTAAAGAACCGGCTTACTTGTAAGCAGAAATAGTTCTTTTGCTATCTTTTGTTCGTCTTTTGTTTCGAAGGTAACCGTACGGGCCGACTTGCCTTGTTCCAAAGCTTCTTTGTACNTATGAAGNACTTCATAAGTCATCTTTGCAACTTTATCGCCACCNGTNTGAGCCTGTTTCTGTACTTTCTGAATGCGGCTGTCAATAGTATCAAGGTCTTTCAGCTGAAGTTCGTAATCAATGATTTCTTTATCACGAATAGGGTTTACATTTCCGTCAACATGCACCACGTTATCATCATCGAAACAGCGAAGAACATGAATAATAGCATCAGTTTCGCGGATGTTAGCAAGGAATTTATTTCCCAGTCCTTCACCTTTGCTGGCACCTTTTACCAATCCGGCAATATCCACAATTTCTACTGTGGTAGGTACTACGCGCTGTGGGTGAACCAACTCGGCAAGTTTATTTAAGCGTTCATCGGGAACAGTGATTACACCTACGTTAGGTTCAATCGTACAAAAAGGGAAATTAGCAGACTGTGCCTTTGCGTTAGACAAGCAATTGAAAAGAGTCGATTTTCCTACGTTAGGAAGGCCGACGATACCACATTGTAAAGCCATTCTTTATATCGTTAATTTGTTTTCTTATTCAAACTTTTTTCAGCTTGCAAAAGTACAAATTATTCGGTGGAATACAAAGAATTAGCAACTTACCTTGAATATTAATAATATATATAAAGAAAGATTTACCATTTTCCGGTTATATCTTTTTTGTTTGATGTANATCAAACGTATGCTTAGATGTACATCAAAAGGGTGCTTTGATATACATCATAATTATCGTTTGATATAGGTCNAANAAAAAATATTCTTAATAACTTTGAACGTTTTCCCGGCATAAGTGTATGCTATTCCGGAACAGTTCCTTATAACTTAGTATGCACTTAAATGAAATGAAAAATGAATATTAGAAAATTGAAGTATATTTCTGTGATTGTTGCCTGTATGGCTTTGCAATCTTCCTTTGGTCAAACGCCTCAGAAAGTAGTTTCTTTTGTACAAGTAGAGCATAATGCTGAGTGGTATAAGCAGCAGGCAGAAGCATGGAAAGCGGTACTTGCTAAAGACAAACACAACGAGGCTGCGTGGGAAAGTTATTATCGGGCCACAAAATATGAATTCGTTTGTGCAGAAGGAGAGAAGGATTACGAAAAGATCTTCGTCCGGTTGGGGAAGATAATGCAGGAAATGAAACTGGCAATACCAAACTCTTACACGTATAACGTAATGATGTATTATAATGGTGGTGGCGATCTTAGTAAAAGTGCTTACATAACTAAAGCTATTGCAATGCGTCCTGACGAAGTGGGCTTTTTCCCCGACTATGTATCCTTTGCGATATTGTCACGGAACGATACACTTCTTACAAGCACCTGCAAGAAATGGTACGAAAGCGGGGAATATTCAGCAGGATTATTGAATTATGATTATAACGAGATGGCTGGAATGGAGAAGGATGGCATTATATTTGCTTATGGAGATAATTCAATCTATCCTAAATTGCTGCTTCAATATGGCAAGAATCTGTTTAAGGATAAAAAACTTGTCTGTCTCCCTTTCTTGTATGAGCAGAATTATCGGGAGCGTGTTCTCGAAGAATTGGGAGTTCCTCCTTTTCCGGGGACAGATAAAGAGCTGAACGCAAAGTATCCGGCTAATAATCAATTGTCATTAGTGATTGCAAAACATATAATTAAATACACGCATCGCCCGGTTTATTTCTCAGCTATGGGAGGNGNNGAGCTTGATTCATTTAAAGACAGCCTTTATTCCGAAGGATTACTGATGAGATATTCTGCTAAATCATACGATAATCTGGCTGTAACAAAACGAAATTATGAGCAAGTTTTCTTGCTGGATTACCTGAAAGAAGATTTTACTCCCGACAGTTACAAAGATATGGTGGGGCATATTAACCTGAATTATGTAACAGGATTCCGTTCTCTTCTGGAGTTCTATCGCGTAACAGGTGATTTAAACAACTATACTAAACTAAAAACTCAGCTACATGCCATTATTGATCGTTATCATTTTGATAATAATAGTGATAAAAATGAGTATCTGAAATGCCTTGAACCAGCAGAAAAATGAGGATATTTCACTCATATAAACAAGATACGGACGAAGAGTTGATGCGAAGGGTTTCTCGAAACGATACCACTGCTTTCGAGGAAATATACACTCGCTATGCCAAACGTATGCAAGGATTCTTTATCCGTATGCTTGGATATGATATTGCTAAAGCACAGGACTTTACACAGGAACTTTTTCTTAAAGTTTACGAAAGCAGATGCGCCTACGAAGAAGGAAGAACTTTCTCTTCGTGGGCTTTCTCAATGGCATATAATCTGTGTAAGAATGAATACAGACATCAGGAGGTAGTTGGAAACCATGAGTTGGAATT
>Ga0065701_1008652_pt1 | contig 19537 bp, 14 predicted proteins | sample Biomet1_FD_59088 | JGI IMG/M metagenome (GOLD analysis project Ga0065701, IMG submission 59088) | Microbial communities from bioreactor (seeded with anoxic lake sediment) at LBNL, California, USA - Biofuel metagenome 1 version 3... | ecosystem: Engineered > Bioreactor > Anaerobic > Unclassified ...
AATTAACGGCAAGTTCCCTGAAAAGTATTTCAAAAAGAAAGCTGTTGTAGAAGTTACTCCAGTATTAAGATGGAATGGAGGCGAATCTAAAAGTCAGCCTGCTATTTTCCAAGGTGAGAAAGTAGAAGGTAATGATCAAACTATCTCTTACAAGATGGGAGGTACTTACACAATGAAAGCTAATTTTGATTATGTTCCTGAAATGGCTAAATCAGAATTATACTTAACATTCAATGCAAAAGTAGGAAACAAAGCAATCAGTATTCCTGATGTTAAAATCGCCGATGGTGTTATCTCAACTTCTGAATTAATCAATAACACTTTATCAAGTGCAAATACAGCTGGTTCTGAAGATGCATTCCAACGTGTTATCAAACAAGCTCAGGAAGCTAAAATCATGTTCCTTATCCAACAAGCTAACGTACGTAAAAGCGAGTTGAAGTCTACAAATATTGCTGACTTCCAAAAAGCTGTTACAGATGCTAACGCTGATACAAAAGGAAAAAAGATCAATAACATTGAGATTTCTTCTTATGCTTCACCAGATGGCGGTCAGGATCTAAATACTAAACTTGCTGAAGAACGTGAATCTAACACAGTTACTTACTTAAACAAAGAACTTAAGAAAGGTAAAATCAGCACTACTGTAGATTCTAAATATACAGCTGAAGACTGGGCAGGCTTCCAGGAACTTGTTTCTAAGTCTAACATCCAGGATAAAGATCTTATTCTTCGCGTTCTTTCTATGTACCAGGATCCTGAACAAAGAGAAACTGAAATCAAGAACCTCTCTTCTGTATTCAAAAACCTTGCAGACGAAATTCTTCCTCAGTTAAGACGTTCACGTTTAACTTTGAACTATGACATCATTGGTAAGTCAGATGAAGAAATCACTGCTTTAGTTAACAGCGATGCAAGCCAACTTAATCTTGAAGAATTGCTTTACGCTGCAACTTTAACTAAAGATAATTCTAAAAAAGAAACTATCTACACAAAGGCTTCTGAATTATTCCCTAACGATTACCGCGCATTTAACAACTTGGCAAGCCTTGCATACCAAAATGGTGATGCTGCTAAAGCTCAATCTTATTTAACTAAAGCTGCTAATTTAAAATCAGCTCCTGAAGTTAACATGAACTTAGGTTTGGTTGCTTTGAAGAATGGTAATAAAACAGCTGCTGAATCTTACTTTGGTAAGGCTGCAGGTGCAAAACAATTAAGTGAATCACTTGGTAACTTGTACGTTTCAAGAGGTGAATATGACAGAGCCGTAAATTCATTTGGTGATGCTAAAACCAACAGTGCTGCTCTTGCTCAAATCCTTGCAAAGGATTACAACAAAGCAAAGAACACTCTTTCCAACATTGCAACCCCAGATGCTTACACAGACTATTTGATGGCTATCCTAGGTGCAAGAACAAACAATGCTTCTATGGTAACTAGCAGCTTGTCTAGCGCAGTTAAAAAAGACGCTTCTTTAGCTAAGAAAGCTGCAACTGACTTAGAATTTGCTAAATTCGCAACAAACTCTGATTTCCTTAACATTATCAAATAAGGAATAGGATTTATTCGAAAAAATAACTTTAGCGGGATTATCTGTTTATTCAGATAATCCCGTTTTTTTGTCTATTGTAAAAAACATGCAAGCCTAATAGCAGCATGAGAACATTTTTGTTACATTTGCAGAAAAAATATTTAGCATGAGAAAGATAAGTATTGCTATTACATTAATGCTATGTCTATTTAGCTGTACGAATAAAAACAAGCATATTGTTATAAAAGGAGATGTTGATGGTTTAAAGGATGATACAATTCTGGTTTACGGTGCAGAAAAGAATGGAGATGCTTTAGACACCATTTATGCCAAGGATGGCGAGTTTGTTTATAAAGCTCCGGTTGATACGTTTACTCAGGTTATACTTCTTTTTAAGAACATGGAGGAATGCATTGTCTTTGCAGACAAAGGTGATAAAATAAAAATCAGCGGAGATATTTCTTCGTTAGACTTGCTGGCAGTAAGCGGTGGTGATCTGAATGAAGAAATGAATTCATTCAAAGAGAGCATTACCGATATTTCTAAATCAATAAGTAAAATAAAAAAAGAATTATACTTTTCTTATACTTCGGGCAATCAGAATAAATATAATGATCTGCTGCAATCACCGGAATTAATAAAAGCCACAAAAAAGATAAAAGAGAACGCAGCAGAATTTATTCATTTACATACATCCTCACTTGTAAGCGTTTACCTATTAGACAGATATTTTATTCAGGAGAAAAACCCTGATATTACAAAAATCAAAGAGCTTGCAGCTACCATGAGCGGAAATCTGAAAGACTCTCCTTATATGCAACTAGTTAACAAGCTTATTAATTCAGAAGAAACACTTAAAGAGGGCAAACAAGCTCCCAATTTTTATCTTGCAAACATTAAAAAGGAATATGTTAACCTGACTAATTTTAAGGATAAGTATTTGTTAATTAACTTTTGGGCCTCCTGGAGTAATCCTTCAAGAGAAGAAAATGCCAGAATCAATACCATCTACAAACGATTTAATAAAAACCATTTTGCCATTCTGGGTATTTCTCTTGATGCTGATAAAATAAAATGGAAGGAAGCTATAAAGAAAGACTCACTTTCCGGAGAACAAGTATGTGACTTCAATGGCTGGGGATCTACCGTTATACAACAATATGGAATTGAGTCACTGCCAGCCAATGTTCTTATTGATCCACGAGGAATTATTGTAGCCCGAAACTTAAAAGAAAAAGATTTGCTCAGAAAACTAGAAGAACTCTTTATAGAAAATAAACCCACAAACNAATAATATATGCTTGTTAAGGTATTTGGAGCTGCTGTTCAAGGAATAGACGCAACTGTCATCACAATTGAAGTAAACAGCACCAGAGGATGTATGTTCCACCTCGTCGGTTTGCCCGATTCAGCCGTAAAAGAGAGCCACGAGCGCATCCTTTCAGCCTTACAGGTGAATGGTTACAAGTTTCCCACTTCACAAATAGTAATTAACATGGCTCCGGCGAATATTCGCAAAGAAGGATCTGCGTACGACTTACCTTTGGCTATAGGCATGATGGCTGCTAAAGGGAATGTTTCTTCCGAAAAGCTAAGTAAATACATTATTATGGGCGAGCTAAGTCTGGACGGAAGTTTACAAACAATAAAAGGAGCATTGTCTATTGCAATTAAAGCTAGGGAAGATGGATTTGAAGGATTAATTGTTCCTCGTCAAAATGCCAGAGAAGCTGCGGTGGTAAATCATCTGAAAGTCTACGGAGCTGATAATATTAAAGAAGTCATTGAGTTCTTTAATGGAGAGAAAGAACTGGAGCAAACAGTTGTCAATACCCGAGATGAGTTTTATGCCCAGCAGACTTCTTTTGAATTCGACTTTTCTGATGTAAAAGGACAGGAAAACGTAAGGCGGGCCCTCGAAGTTGCCGCTGCCGGCGGACACAACTTAATTATGATTGGTGCCCCGGGAAGTGGAAAATCAATGATGGCTAAGCGCCTTCCATCTATTCTCCCTCCACTCTCTTTGGGTGAAAGTCTGGAAACAACCAAGATACATTCGGTTGCCGGAAAATTAGGGAAAGAGACTTCCTTAATAGCTAAACGTCCTTTTCGCAGTCCGCACCATACAATATCCCAAGTAGCAATGGTTGGGGGTGGAACTTTTCCACAACCGGGGGAAATCAGCTTGGCTCATAATGGGCTGCTCTACCTTGATGAACTTCCGGAATTTAACAGGAGTGTACTGGAAGTTCTTCGTCAACCATTGGAAGACCGTATGATTTCAGTTTCCCGTGCCAAGTACAGTATTGATTATCCAGCAGGATTTATGATGATCGCCTCAATGAATCCTTGTCCGTGTGGATATTATAATCATCCTACCAAAGCTTGTGTCTGCAATACAGGGCAAGTACAAAAATACCTAAACCGGGTATCCGGTCCACTTTTAGACCGTATTGACATTCAGATTGAGATTGTCCCCGTTCCTTTTGAAAAGATTTCTGATAAAAGAGCTGCTGAACCGAGCAAAGATATTCGTACTAGAGTAATTAATGCCCGCCAGATTCAGGAACAACGATATGCCAGTTACCCTGGGATTTATTGCAATGCGCAAATGACTACTAAACTACTTCACACCTTTGCCGAACCAGACATCACCGGAATTGCGCTTTTGAAAAATGCCATGGACCGGCTTAATCTTTCTGCTCGGGCGTATGACAGGATACTGAAAGTTTCACGTACAATTGCCGATCTGGAAGGAAGTGAACGTATACAATCAACACATCTGGCAGAAGCTATCAGTTACCGCAACCTCGACCGAGAAAGTTGGGCAGGGTAGTCATTACAAAAAAATACCCGAAGACCCTTTGGCGCTTCAGGTATTTTAAAACAACCTAACCAGTTATTATTTTCAGAATATCGCTATATTCATTTATAACAAAATATTGAGCCCAATATTCGTTGATTGTTAAATGCACCAAAGCTGGATTTACTGCTTTTACGCTTTATATTTTACTATTATTTAACACATACTAAGAGCTCAGCCTCTGAATTAAACATTTCGTTCATCTATCTCATAGCTCTCTGTTTGGCAAAAGCTACTAGTTACTAAAACCTCTACCGGAGAAATTGGATACGATTAATAATAGGGCAAAATAAATGCTATTAAAAGCTCATTCAATTAGTAACTTTACAGAATAAAGAAAAGGGCATCAAATAAGTATTTGACACCCTTCATCTAAAAAAAATAACTGGTTATTATTTTACTGCTAATTTAATACTCACTACTTTCTCGGCAGATCCAAGGAAAATGTCAGTACTATTTTTCAAATCAGCTTTAACAAAAGAAACTTTTACAGAATCCATTTTATAGGCTCCATTAGCATCGCCATCATTATCACTAAAGAGAACATTATAGTCTACATCCACAACACCACTGACCTTGTATTTCTTTATAAATTCACCTTTATCGTCAGTCTTTAGTGTATCATTCTTCCATCCAGCATGATTGGATTTTACAATAATGCCAATAGAAGGAATAGCAACACCACTCTGATTCTGTACAGTTCCTTTAATAGTATGCTCTGCATAACTTTCAATAGTCAGTTTATCATCATCATTATCACATGATGACATTCCTAAACCTGCAAAAGCGAATAATCCTACAAACAAAAACCCAGACATCTTGTGCCCTTTAATACAATTTCTCATACTTCTTTTTTTAGTAATTACAACTTTAAAATACAGGCTTGGCCAAGTCTTATTTGTACTATAGATACACAGTAAAAATGCTCTAAAGCAGAATCTACTGCTTTAGAGCATTTTTAATTAGCATTCTTTAACAAAAAGAAGAATCTATAAATATCTATTAATACGAGCTATTTTATTTCTCTACCCTTATCCGGGCATCCACTGCAATAACGTCCTTATCCGTAGCCAGCAGTGGGTTAATATCCATTTCCTTTATCTCAGTAGCAAAGCGAAGCAAGGTAGATAGCCGAACTATTATCTCTGCAAATTTTGCTTCATTTACTCCTTTCTGTCCACGGGTTCCCTGAATAATTTTGTATGCCTTCAAGGAATGAATCATTGAGTAAGCTTCTTCATAGGACAATGGTGCCAGACCAGAGGATACATCTTTGAGCACCTCCACAAAAATACCGCCGAGCCCGCAAAGTACCACATGTCCAAACTTCTCTTCATACTTGGCACCAATAAAGAGTTCAGTGCCTTTTAGCATGGGTTGTACCATTATAGCTGTTACATCCGGCAGTTTCATCATCCTTTCAAACTCCAATGCCAGGTGTTGCTCTGATTTTACATTTAATGCCACACCACCAATATCTGATTTGTGTACGGGACCCACTACTTTTGCTACCACAGGGAAACCACATTTATGCGAGAAAGCAAGCACTGCTTCTTTATTATCAGACACAAATTCCTCTACCACCGGAATACCTGCCGAGCGCAACAACTCCTGAACCTGACTGGGTTCAATATAACCGTTACTTGGAATGGAATCAATAATCCGGCGGATATGTGGAATATCCACACCGAAAAGTTCAATCTCCTTCACCGCAGGCAGAGGAACATTCATGATGCGTGTTAAAGCTGTGCCCAGCGTTACTTCATCGGAGAAGTTCACATGTCCTTTTTTCAGGAATACATCTACTTCCTTTCCGGCGGTATGCAAGGAAGGTAGTACCGGAAAGACTGGCTTTTTACAAGTAAGCATCTTCTGATGAAGCACTTCATACGCCTCAAACATGGTTACCAACCCGGGGGTACCGAAGATAACCAGGATTGCATCTATATTATCAAACATATTTTCACAGTAATCAATGGCAAGTCCTAAGTGCTCGGGCGTGCCTGTAGCCAATATATCTATAGGATTTCCCACAGCAGCGCCTGCAAACAACTTACTTTTCAGCTCATCCGCCAGTTCACCTTCCAGTCTGGGAACATTTAGCCCACCTTTGGATAAAGCATCGGTAAGCATTACTCCTGGTCCTCCCGCATGAGTTACAATTGCAAAGTTTTTCCCTTTCAGCTGTGGAAGCGTAAAGATACAACCTACCGTAGTGAGTTCTTCTCTTGAGAAGCAGCGAACAATACCTGCCTTACGAAACAAAGCCTCAACAGCCGAATCGGGACTGGCAATGGCGCCTGTATGTGAAGAGGCAGCCCTGCTCCCGCTCTCCGAACTTCCCGATTTAATGGCGGCAATACGGCAGCCTTTGCGGATAAGTGAGGAAGCATGAAAGAGTAAACGGTCAGGATCTTTTATACTTTCTATATAAATCAGTTTTATGCTGGAATCTGTCTCGGGGTTAAATGTTTCATCCATGTATTGCAACACATCTTCCACCCCAATTTGTTTAGCATTGCCTACAGACCACACAGAGTTAAACTGCAAACCTTTTGCTACTGCACTTTCCAGAATGAAAACAGCCGTGGCTCCGGAACTGGAGATAAGATCTACCCCTTTGGGATTAAGCAGAGGAATGGGTTTGGTAAACACACTGTGGTGCCACATATTCATTAGCCCGATACAATTTGGCCCAATCAATGCAGCACCATACTTGTTGGCTGTTTCAAGAATGGCATCTTCCAATTGAGCTCCTTCGTGAGTTTCTTCACCAAAGCCGGCAGAAAGAATTATAAAAGCACGTACCTGTTTATCGCGTGCAAGAATCTCAACAGCTGCTGGACACATCACCGCAGGGATAGCCAGAATAGCCAGGTCTGTTTCAGGAATAGCCGATACTTCAGCATAAGAGATTACTCCCTGCACTTCACTTTCCTTGGGATTCACAGCGCGCAATTCGCCTTGATACCCTCCAGCAATCAGATTTTTCAGGATTGCTCCGCCCGGTTTATGAATATTATTTGATGCACCCACCACCACAATGCTCTGTGGATGCAATAATTTTTGTGTTATCATTAAGCGTATATTTTTCGTTTATTTATGAAAACAAAGGTAATAAATTTGTGTAATAATCAATAAGACTGCAACTCTTTTTCATTATGACTACCAATGTTTCTCATTTACAAAGTCTAACTAAATAACAGACGCCGGAACACTAACCAAAACTCTTTGAAAGATTAGAATTATGGTCACGACCCTAGCGAGCCAGCCTCATGAGGTTAAATAATTAGAGTCGTGACTATAAAGTCATAGCCTCATGAGGCTACTTATAGTTTCCCTAAAGAAGACAGTTAATATTCCAGGTTTTCTTTACTATATTCATGCTTTTCCGTACTAATATTCCATTATTCCCCTAAAAACCTTTATCTTTGCACGTTGCAAAAACTGAAGTATTACCTGGTAAAACGAAAGCATTGCACCTGAAAACTGAAATATAAAATTCATCATACATGGAAAAGAAATATAAAAGAACCACAGTGACCTCGGCGTTGCCTTATGCAAACGGACCGGTTCACATCGGACACCTGGCCGGAGTATATGTTCCTGCCGACATTTATGTACGTTACCTTCGCCTTAAAAAAGAAGATGTACTCTTCGTTGGCGGTTCAGACGAGCATGGTGTGCCCATCACTATCCGTGCAAAGAAGGAAGGCGTTACACCACAAGACATAGTTGATAAATATCACGGCATTATTAAGAAATCGTTCGAGGATTTCGGTATTTCTTTTGATGTTTACTCACGTACTTCTTCAAAGACTCATCACGAAGTGGCTTCTGATTTCTTTAAAAAGCTTTATGATAAAGGGGAGTTTATCGAAAAAACTTCTGAACAATATTACGATGAAGAGGCAAAGCAATTCCTTGCCGACCGCTACATTACCGGAACTTGCCCTCATTGCGGCAATGAAAATGCATACGGTGACCAGTGCGAAGCGTGCGGAACCTCGCTCAATGCCACAGACTTGATTAATCCTAAATCGGCCATTAGCGGAAGCCAGCCGGTGATGCGTGAAACAAAGCACTGGTACCTGCCACTCGACAAGCACGAAGCTTGGTTGCGTGAGTGGATTCTGGAAGGTCACAAGGAATGGAAATCGAATGTATACGGACAATGCAAGTCATGGCTGGATATGGGACTCCAACCACGTGCAGTGAGCCGCGATCTTGACTGGGGCATTCCTGTTCCTGTTGAAGGTGCAGAAGGAAAAGTACTTTATGTATGGTTTGACGCTCCTATCGGTTACATCTCCAATACCAAAGAATTGCTTCCTGATTCATGGGAAACATGGTGGAAAGATCCTGAAACCCGCTTATTGCATTTCATCGGAAAAGATAATATCGTGTTCCATTGTATTGTGTTTCCTGCAATGTTGAAGGCAGAAGGTAGTTATATCCTTCCGGATAATGTTCCTGCCAATGAATTCCTGAATCTTGAGGGAGATAAGATTTCAACTTCCCGCAACTGGGCGGTATGGTTACACGAATACCTGGAAGATTTTCCAGGCAAACAGGATGTACTTCGTTATGTGTTGACAGCGAATGCTCCTGAGACTAAAGATAATGACTTTACCTGGAAAGATTTTCAGGCACGCAATAACAACGAGCTGGTTGCAGTATTCGGTAACTTCGTGAACCGTGCACTGGTGCTTACCGAGAAATATTTCGGCGATCAGGTTCCTACTGCAGGCGAGATGAATGATTACGACAAGCAAACGCTTGCAGATTTTGAGAACGTGAAGAAGGACGTGGAACACTATCTTGATACATTCAAATTCCGCGAGGCTCAGAAAGAAGCCATGAACCTTGCCCGTATCGGTAACAAGTATCTGGCTGATACAGAACCCTGGAAAGTTGCCAAGACAGACCTTACCCGTGTAGCAACCATTTTAAACATCAGCCTTCAGTTGGCAGCCAATCTGGCCATCGCTTTCGAACCATTCCTGCCGTTTACTTCAGAGAAACTGAGACAGATGCTCAACATGCCTACATTTGATTGGGCAGAGCTAGGCCAGACAAACCTTTTGGAAGCCGGTCATAAGTTAAACAAAGCCGAACTTCTTTTCGAAAAGATTGACGACAGTGTAATTGAAGCACAGGTACAGAAGTTATTGGATACTAAAAAGGCTAACGAAGAAGCAAATTATAAGGCAAGCCCTATCCGTGAGAACATTGAGTTTGATGATTTCACTAAGCTGGATATCCGTGTGGGTACAGTATTGGAATGTCAAAAGGTGCCTAAAGCCGACAAACTTCTTCAGTTCAAGATTGACGACGGACTGGAATGCCGCACCATTGTATCGGGTATAGCTAAACATTATGCACCCGAAGAGTTGGTAGGCAAACAAGTATGCTTCATAGCCAACCTGGCTCCCCGCAAACTAAAAGGCATTGTTTCAGAAGGAATGATTCTTTCCGCTGAGAACAATGACGGAAGTCTGGCTGTAATTATGCCGGGAAAAGAAGTAAAGCCGGGTAGTGAAGTAAAATAAGCAAGGATAAGAAAGGATGGCAAAAACGCTGAAGGAGAAAACCATTTGGGCACTGATTTGGAATGTTCTGGATAAAGTGGGACAACAAATAATTCTCTTCATTGTTGGTATACTAGTGGCTCGTATTCTTTCCACAGAAGATTACGCTCTGGTTGGTATGCTTGCCATCTTCACAGCTTTAGCAAATATTGTTATTGAGAGCGGCTTTTCAACTGCTCTCATTCGCAAGAAAGATGCTACAGGAAAAGATTACAGTTCTGTATTCTATTTTAATATGGGAGCCAGCATGCTGGTGTATGTAATCCTGTTCTTTTGCGCACCGTTCATTGCAAACTTCTACAACCAACCATCACTTACACTGATTGCCCGGATAGTATTTCTGGCTATTCCGGCTAATTCACTAAGTATCATTCAGACCACTATACTTACCAAGCAGATTAATTTCAAGAAGTTGACCAAAGTAAACTTTATCTCTTTGCTGGCTTCAAGTTTACTCTCCTTGTATATGGCATACTCCGGTTATGGGGTGTGGACACTGGTAGTGCAGCCTGTATCCCTGGCAATTGTTCGCTCCATGCTTCTTTGGGTAGTGAGTAGCTGGCGCCCTCTATGGGAATTCAGCTTTCAATCCATTAAAGAGCTGTTTGCTTTTGCCTCCAACCTAATGCTATCCAGTATTATTAATACAGGCTTCCTCAACATCTATTCCGTATTTATTGGAAAAATATACCCACTGCAACAGCTAGGTTATTACAGTCAGGGAGGTAAGATGTCCGACATGGGAGTAAGCACTATCTATGGAAGTATTCAAAGTGCCACTTTCCCTATATTTTCTTCCATACAGGATGATAAGGAACGCTTGCTGCGAGCTTATCGCAAAACTATCCGGTTCACCTCTTTCCTCACTTTCCCGGCAATGATTGGGCTGGTGCTAGTGGGCGATCCCTTTATACGAATTGCACTAACAGATAAATGGGAGCATTCAATCCCTTTCTTTCAGTTACTTTGCGTAGGAGGAATCTTCACCATACTAACAGCTATCAACAGTAATTTCCTTAAAGTGAGCGGTCGTTCGGATATTCTCCTGAAACTGGAAATCTCAAAATTTGTAATAACTGCCATTGCTTTAGTATGCACCATGAATCAGAACGTATGGATTATGGTAGCCGGACAGGTTGTTGCCCGTCTAGTAATCTACATTGCTAATGTTATTATGGTTCACAAACATGGTAACTACCCCGGATGGTATCAAATAAAAGACATTATGCCTTACCTGCTAATGTCTCTACTGTTATATGTATGTTTCTATCCGCTTAGTTTATGGATATCAAACCTCGGATTGCTTCTTAGTGCACAAATTCTACTCTTTGCAGCTGCATACATCGGCTTAAATAAGTGGCTGGGCTCAACTATCTTTGATGAAATAATATCATTGCTTTTAAAGAAAAAAACAACACAAAACAATCATATATCAGAATGAAAGCAAGAGTTAAAGTAAGCGTGCTTATGCTTACTTACAATCATGAGAAATATATTGCCGAAGCCATAGAAAGCGTGGCAAAGCAACAAGCTGATTTCCCTTTCGAACTGGTTATCGGAGAAGACTGCAGCACAGACGATACTGCACGTATCTGCCGGGAATATAAGGAGAAGTACCCTGATATAATTAAGCTTACTATCAATGATGAGAATCTTGGGCTGCAGGAAAACTTTATCCGCACCTATAATCAATGTTCCGGAGAGTATATTGCTATTTGTGAAGGAGATGATTTTTGGATTAACAAGCACAAGCTACAGATACAAGCAGATTTCCTTGATCAACATAAAGAATACTCAGCCTGCTTTCACCGCGCACTGAATTACTATCAGGAAGATGGAAGTAAAAGCATCGGTAACGGTGGGTATCAGAAGAAAGTGAATACCGTGTTCGACATTATCAACAGTAATCCCATTACGAATGTAACAGTTATGTTTCGCCGGGGATTGTTTGGCGAACTGCCGTCCTGGTTCAGTAAGGTTACCTCTTACGACTTTGCCGTTCACGTGCTTAATGCAGAACATGGAGACATTTACTTCATGAATAAAGTGATGGCTGTTTATCGTCAGCACAAAGAAAGTATCTGGAGCATGGCTACATCTGATAAACAAATACTTATTTCCGTTATAAACAGGCAATTGCTGATAGAACATTACAAAGATAAAAACAAAGCCATCTGTGATAAACTGATAGAGACTTATATAAACGGATGTATCCGGCTCGCACAATATTATCAGTCCATTGGCAACAAAGAAAAAATGCAAGAGATTGAAAATCTCATTTTAAAAGCCAATCCTTCACTAACCATTGAGCTAGTGAAGGAGATGGAAAAGAAAAAGAAAACACCAATAAAGAAAAGAATAACACAACGCATATTCTGTTTTATTAAAGCAACAAGACGTGAAATTTCTAAATTGATTCCTTTACCCAAAATCTAAAAGAATGAAACTTGCAAGTTTCCTCCAGACCATTCAATATAAAATGGACTGTGAACTAAAAAATATCCAAAGAAAGAGAGAGCTTTCTGGAATGAAAAATAAAATTCTTTCTTATTACGCTAAACATGCATCTGAACAGAAAGAAGTTGAAGAGTCTATTAAATACTTAAGGCATTCGCCATTGAGAACATTCTGTTCTTCTTTTGCTGATGCTTATAAGTGGGAAAATATAGAAGTCTTGATGGACACATCAAACGGACTCCGTTATGTAATGCACCAAGGCAAACGACTGTACTTTGTCCGTTCGTTCAACGATAGGACAGTAAAGTATTGCTATAGTGGACTAATTACGGAGCAAGATCCGGATTCGCCACATTGCTATCTGGGAGAAGATTTTAAAGTTTTGGCAGATGATGTATTACTTGACGTAGGAAGTGCCGAAGGAATCTTTTCTCTTACTCATATAGAGAAATTGAAACAAGTGATTCTATTTGAAAGAGACCCGCAATGGGTAGAAGCACTTGAAGCAACCTTTGCTCCATGGAAAGAGAAAGTGACTATCGTTAGGAAATATGTATCGGACTGTAATGATGAAGAAAATGTAACAATCGACTCTTTCTTATCTGATAAGCCTTACATCCCAACCTTCATAAAGATTGATGTGGAAGGAGCTGAGCAACGAGTACTTGACGGTATGCAACAAACCATTAAACTAAATGATTTAAGGTTAGCATTATGCACCTATCATCAACAAAATGATTTTAAGCACTTTGCAAGCTTCCTATCTGAAAAAGGATTTAAATGGAGTGCTTCTAAAGGAGTAATGATCTTCCTTAATGATCTAAACAGTCTGCAGGCACCCTATTTCAGAAAAGGATTGATTAGGGCAAATAAATAAATTGAAAGTTACAGGAGAATGATTACATTAGTACCCGTAGGAGGTTTGGCCAACAGAATGAAAGCAATTGATTCAGCTATTGCTTTGGCCCGGGAAATAAATACCGGATTGAGAATTATCTGGTACAAGGACCAGGGACTTAATTGCCGCTTTGATGAACTATTCCAACAGATACATGTTGATAATATTAGATTGAAAGAGGCTTCATTTCTGGACTTATGGATAAACGACCGTCCAAGGAAAAAGAATTTCTATTTGCCAAAGCCTTTTCAACAGTTACTTTTTAATGATTGCATCTATGAAGCGGATGCAACAGAGCGGATGTTTCAAGGTTTTGATTTCAAGGAATGGGCTAAGCAAAAGCAGGTTTATCTGGCCAGTTGCGTTTATTTCTTCCATTCGGAAGAGAAAAAACTCTTTGATACCTTCACCCCGATTGTTTCTTTACAGAAAGAGATAAACCATCGTTCAGCTTCATTCAATGAGCATACCATAGGTATACACATTCGCCGGACGGATAACATATCATCCATCAAAGAGAGCCCAACAGAGCTCTTTATTGATCAGATAAAAAAAGAAATTGAACGCTGCAGCGGTGCTAATTTCTATTTGGCATCAGACTCTCAGGAGGATAAAAGAATCCTCATTGAAACATTTGGGAGCAGGATTATAACTTCTGATAAAGCAGCAGACAGAAATAGTGTAAGCGGCATGCAGGATGCGCTAGTGGAAATGTACACGTTGGCGCAGACTAAAAAAATTTTGGGTTCAGCCAAGAGTTCTTATTCAGAAACGGCGGCACAGATAAGTGGCATTGATTGTGTTATTTTAAAAAGATAGTATGAAAGTATCAGTTATCATCGTATCCTATAACTTTGAGCAATGGATAGATCGTTGTTTAGGCAGCTTACACCGTTCAACCGCTCCCGTTTCGGTGATAGTTGTTGATAACGGTTCCAAAGATAATACTACTCAGATTATAGAAAAGAAGTATCCTGAGGTTCATTTAATAAAAACGGGAACAAATCTGGGATTCGGTAAAGCAAATAATATTGGTATCCGATGTGCTATGGAACGGGGTACCGATTATTTTTTCCTACTTAATCAAGATGCATGGATTAGCGAAAAGACTATTAAAACACTACTAGCCCTTTTTGCAGAGCACCCCAAATATGGAATCCTTTCACCTACGCATTTAAATGGGAAAGGAGACAAACTTGATTTTGGTTTCTCCACTTACTCAGGGATGAACGGGAAAGAAGAGTTTCTCACGAAGCAAAAAGATCACGAGGTGGTAACCTTAAAGTTTATTAATGCAGCATTTTGGATGATTTCTGTTCAAGCCATAAAGAAAGTAGGCGGATTTTCTCCCCTGTTCTATCATTATGGGGAAGATATTGATTATATAAACCGACTTCATTATCATGGTTTCCAATTAGGTTACTCTCCTCGCGTGTTTGGCTACCATGACCGGGAAAACAGAGAGATTTCACGTGCAGATTTTCTCCGTTCGGAAAGAGTTTATCTGCTTTCTGAATATGCCAATATTAACTATACTTTCTCCAAAGCACTTGGTTACGGAGTTCTGGCTGGAATAAAAAAGGCAATGCAAGCTCTTGCTAAAGGAAAAATAGCCAACTGCCTGGCATTTATTAATATCAGCTTTGGATTACTTTGGAAAACCAAACAAATTATACATATAAGAAATAAGAACAAAAAAGAAGCAATAAATTATATCTGATCATGAGTTACGCACCTATCCTTCTATTTGTCTACAACCGCCCCGAACATGCACAAATGGCTATCCAATCATTGTTGCAGAATAGCCTTACGAAAGAGAGTGAACTGTTTATTTATTCAGATGCAGCTAAAAATGAAGAAACACAGCCGGCTGTTGATGAAGTGAGAAGATTTATTCACACTGTCAGCGGCTTTGCAAAGATTACTATCATTGAGCGGGAAGAGAATTGGGGACTGGCAAAAAGTATCATCGATGGAGTTACTACCCGGGTAAAAGAATCTGGCCGTGTAATAGTACTCGAAGACGATTTGGTGGTGGCTCCTAATTTCCTTAAGTTCATGAATGATGCACTTGAAATGTATAAAGACGAGCCTAAGGTGGGACATATTCAGGCTTGTGAGTTCTTTGAAGACAGTACTTTGCCGAATACATTCTTAATTAAATGGACCGGAAGCTGGGGCTGGGCAACCTGGGAAAGGGCATGGAACTTATTTAATCCAGATGGAAAAGCATTGCTTAAGGAGTTGGAGAAACGCAAGCTAACAAAGACTTTCGATTTCAATAATTCATACCGCTTCACACGTATGCTTCGCCGACAAATTGAAGGGAAGAACAATTCATGGGCCATACGCTGGAATGCCAGTCTGTTCCTAAAAGATGTTCTTTCACTAAATGTGGGTAGATCTCTGGTACAGAACATTGGATTCGATGGAAGCGGAACAAACTGCGGCGGAGGTGGACTATATGCTTCTTCTCTCTATCAGAAAGAACTCCCGGTAATAAAAATAGAGCCAATTGAAGAAAACCTGAAAGCAAGAAAATCTATTGAAAACTACTACAGAAAGACAAATTCGTTCATGGCTAAGGCAATCAGAAGGATAAAACGCACCCTGAAAGGAGACTTTGGCGCATAATAAGACTATTGCGCAAAAAAACGCCTTTTCCTGTTCTTTTTTCAGCTAAAACGACTACTTTTGTCGAAACATTTCACAAGATGAGAGTACTTATAATCAATACATCGGAACGTATCGGAGGTGCTGCTATAGCAGCCAGCCGATTAATGGAATCGCTCAAGAATAATGGTATTAAAGCAAAAATGCTGGTACGTGATAAACAGACGGACCAAATAAGTGTAGTTCCATTAGATCGTTCATGGATGAACGTTATCAGATTTGTATGGGAACGCATCGTTATCTGGAAGGCAAACCATTTCAAGAAGAACAATCTTTTTGCTGTTTCTATTGCAAATACTGGTACAAACATTACCTCCTTACCAGAATTCAAACAAGCTGATGTTATTCATCTCCACTGGATTAATCAGGGAATGCTCTCGCTGAATGATATAAAACACATCATTGAATCGGGAAAACCCATTGTATGGACCATGCACGACATGTGGCCTTGTACTGGAATATGCCATCATGCAAGGGAATGTACAAACTATCAGGAAGAATGTCATAACTGTCCTTTCCTATATAAGAATGGAAGTAAAAAGGACATTTCTTATCGTACATTCAAGAAGAAACTAGATCTGTACAAGAATGCAAACATCACATTTGTAGCCTGTAGCGCATGGCTCCGCTCAAAAGCTGAGAAAAGCAGATTACTAACAGGACATCGGACAACAAATGTTCCTAACCCTATCAATATTAATTTATTTAAGCCACGTGATAAAAAAGAAGCCCGCTACAAATGCAACCTCCCTCAGGATAAGAAATTGTTATTGTTTGGCTCCGTAAAAATCACAGATAAACGAAAAGGCATTGATTATCTGGTAGAGTCTTGTCACTTACTAGTGGAGAAATATCCGGAAATGAAAGATACTATCGGAGTTGTAGTCTTTGGAAAACAATCTTCACAGCTTAAAGAAATGATTCCTTTTCCTGTTTATGCCCTGGATTTTGTAAGTGATGAGAAGGCTATTGTAGACATTTACAATTCCGTGGATTTATTCGTAACCCCTTCTTTGGAAGAAAATCTGCCTAATACCATTATGGAGGCTATGGCTTGCGGAACTCCTTGTGTTGGATTCAACATAGGAGGAATCCCTGAAATGATAGACCATCTTCACAACGGTTATGTGGCCGAATATAAATCTTCACAAGATTTTGCCAATGGAATACACTGGGCTTTGACAGAGTCTGAATACCCAACTTTGTCTGAAGAAGCCACTCGAAAAGTAGCTACTTACTACTCTGAAGGAATCATTGCCAAAAAGTACATTGATATCTATAACAAAATAACCGGAAAAGATGCATAGCAAACCTAATCCACGTTTCTCCATTATAACGGTTACGTACAATGCCGAAAAGGTAATTGAGGATACCATTCAAAGTGTAGTGACGCAAACCTACAAGAACTATGAATATATCATCATTGACGGTGCTTCAAAAGACAATACCCTTTCCATTATAGATAAATATAAAAGCCAAATAAGTAAAGTAGTTAGTGAGCCGGACAATGGTCTATACGAAGCTATGAATAAAGGAATAGCAGCTGCATCTGGCGATTACCTCTGCTTCCTGAATGCGGGGGATAGTTTCCACGAGGATAATACGCTTCAACTAATGGTGCATTCTTTCACCGATAACAGATTACCGGATATCATCTACGGGGAAACGGCTATTGTAAATGAAGAAGGGCATTTTCTGCACATGCGCCGCTTAAAGACTCCGGAAACGCTTACCTGGAAAAGCTTTAAACAAGGAATGTTGGTATGCCATCAGGCTTTCTTTGCTAAGCGGTCTATTGCAGAGCCTTTTGATTTAACCTATCGCTTCTCTGCTGATTTCGATTGGTGCATCAGGGCTATGAAAAAAGCCTCAACGCTGCACAACACCCATACCACAATCATTGATTATCTGGATGAAGGGTTAACCACACAAAACCACAAAGCATCTTTAAAAGAACGATTCCATATAATGGCAAAGCATTATGGCTGGATAAACACTGTTGCGCATCACATCTGGTTCGTGATTAGATTAATCATTAAACCAGAGAAATAATAATATCATGAAAACCCGTACATTACTTTTCTTGTTCTGCACATTATGCTACAGTTTATCCTTCGCTCAAAATTCAAAAACCATTTCTGTTTTGGGCGATTCTTATTCCACATTTGAAGGATATCTGCAGCCAGATACCAACTATGTTTGGTATTATGAAGTTCCAAAGAGCCAGACCGACGTCACATCGGTTCGTGAAACATGGTGGCATAAGTTTATCAAAGAAAATAATTACAAGCTTTGCGTTAATAATTCTTTTTCTGGTTCAACCATTTGTAATACCGGTTATCGCAAAGAAGATTACAGCGATCGCTCTTTTATCACGCGAATGAAAAGCCTCGGCTGTCCGGACATAATCTATATATTTGGTGCAACTAATGACTGTTGGGCTAAATCTCCTATTGGAGAATATCAGTACGAGAAGTGGACAAAGAAAGACCTCTATTCATTCCGCCCGGCATTAGCATACCTCCTATCAAATATGATCGATTACTATCCAAACGTTAAGATCTATTTTATATTGAACAGTGAATTAACCAATGACATTAACGAATCTACAAAAACAATCTGCGCTCATTATAAGATAGACTGTATTGAGCTTCATAATATTGATAAGAAAAGCGGCCATCCTTCAATCGCAGGCATGGCAGAAATTTCAAAGCAGATAAAAGAATATATGCAAAGAAATTAAGAGCTACGCTCTTTTTAATAAACTTAATGCTTGCCACAATACAAAGTAATAAAAACAAAAGCAGCAACTAACAATTTATTCTAGTCTGGTCAATCCAAACATGTACAAGATTGGATGCTGGCTTGTACAAGCTGGTTTCTAATCTTGTACATGTTTAGATTATACTCTCCTTTGAGAATTACTAATCATCCTTTTCTTATTAGATAATTCCAAAGCAGTATTGCAATAATCCATATTGCTTTTATCCTACTATTACCAGCTAAGCACTTTACAAGTGGATAAATACAATTGATTATCAGATAGATATATATTTAAGGGTGTAGATGGTGTACATAAATCGTTCTTTTTTCGTTCTGAGAAATAAAAAAATGAAAATTCTGCATTTTGCGGAATTCTTGAAATTTTATTTCTGGAAGCCAAAAAAACTCTTTTTATGTACACCATCTACACCCAAAAGAAGATATCTAAAAATATATAACACTGATTTACAGATATATATATTTTAGTAGGTGGCACAGGTGGCAGAGAAATCATACATTTTCCGGTTCTGAAAATAAAAATTTGAGAATTCTGCATTTTGCTGATTTTTCAAATTTTTATTTCTGGAAGGATAAAAAAGGGTTTTTTACTGCCACCTGTGCCACCTAGCATTTCTAAAGGTCTGATTATCAATAATCATTTTTATATATATTGGTTTAACTGTCTATCAACAAAACAAAGTCTGGATAATATTCTTATTCAGTATCCACAATAAATCAAAAATATCTACTAAGTTTGT
>Ga0065701_1012916_pt1 | contig 19492 bp, 15 predicted proteins | sample Biomet1_FD_59088 | JGI IMG/M metagenome (GOLD analysis project Ga0065701, IMG submission 59088) | Microbial communities from bioreactor (seeded with anoxic lake sediment) at LBNL, California, USA - Biofuel metagenome 1 version 3... | ecosystem: Engineered > Bioreactor > Anaerobic > Unclassified ...
ACCGGATTTGCCAAACAATATGATGAATTAAAATTCATCACTTCAAATGATTCTCTTTCGACTCTTTTAAGTGAAGAACAAATTAAGGTGCAACGTTTGCTGGAACAACTCCGTTCAGTAAAAGCCACCAACGCTTCTGAAATAAGAAGGTTAAAAAATGAACTGGCCTTACTCCGCAAGGTAATGATAGGATATGTTAACCAAATTGATTCACTAAACCGTTTAAATAAAGAACTGACTACAGAGAATCAAGAGGTTAAGCAAAAATACCAAAGTGCCACACAACAAATCAGCAACTTATCTGAAGAAAAGAAAAGTTTGCATAATAAAGTGACCTTAGCTGCCCAGTTAGATGCAACAAACATATCTCTTCTGGCAAAAAACAAAAAAGGGAAACAAGCGAAAAAGGTAAAAGACATCGTGAAATTCCAAATTGGATTCACTATTGTGAAGAATATCACAGCTGAGGCTGGTAACAAAACGATTTATATCCGGATCACTAAACCGGATAATGATATCTTAACTAAAAATAGTGGAAATACTTTCACCTACGAAAATAGGAATCTGAGTTATTCAATAAAAAAATATGTTGAGTATACAGGTGAGGAACAATCGGTTACGGTATACTGGGATGTAGAAGAATTCTTATATGCCGGTTCTTATGGAGTCGATATTTTTGCTGATGGCAACATGATTGGCTCAAAGAGATTTACGATCGAATAATAGTTTCTATATCCTTGCTTAATTAAAAAAACCTAAATCATTTTGCCGGTTCATAGAATCGGGCTACTTTTACATCGTTGTTTATGCAATTATTTGTTATGCACATATTTTGCTTTTCACAAATAATTGCTGAATAAGAACTGGAATATATTGTTTCTCAATAGAATAATATTACGTTCATAATGTAGATAATACAATGAAAAGATTACTCAGTTTAATTTTACTGTTAAGTATTACAGTCTCGTTAAGTTCGCAAGAAGTTTTAAGCTTAGATAGTTGTCGTGCATTAGCTTTGGCTAACAACAAAGATCTGCGAATTGGTAATGAGAAAATAAAAGCAGCGTACTATGAAAGAAAGGCTGCATTCACAAACTATCTTCCCAATATCTCTGCCATGGGATCTTACATGCGCAATGAAAAAAATATAGCGCTTCTTGGTGAAGATAAATTTCTTCCTATTGGATCGTTAATGGCCAACGGTAGTTTTGGATACACTCCAGGAACCGGACAAGTTCAGGAAGTTCAGCTTCCTACCGGTCAATGGGTGCCCACTGATGCAAGTGGTACCCCTTTCGACCCGACAAAAAATCCGGAAAAGCTTGTTTGGAAGCAATATACTACTATTCCTAAAGAACAATTTGAGTTTGACACCAAGAATGTTTATGCAGGAGCAATCACACTTACTCANCCTATTTATATGGGTGGTAAGATNAGAGCCTACAACAAAATAACNAAATATGCAGAAGAGTTGGCAAANACTCAGAATAAATCCGGTATGCAAGAGGTTATTTTAAGCACTGATCAAGCTTACTGGCAAGTTGTGTCGCTAGTGAATAAAAAGGAACTGGCAGAAGGTTACCTTGAACTTCTGAAAAAACTGGAAAGTGATGTGGATAAAATGATTGCTGAAGGCGTTGCAACTAGAGCAGACGGGCTCTCCGTTAAAGTGAAAGTTAATGAAGCCGAGATGACACTCACAAAGGTTGAGGATGGCTTAAGCCTTTCACGAATGCTACTATGCCAGATCTGTGGCATCAATTTAAGCACTCCTATTATATTAGCAGACGAAACCATAAAGAATTTATCAGTTATACCTTCTACCGGAGTGGCCGACTTAGATATGGCATACAAAAATCGTCCGGAACTAAAAAGTCTGGAACTTGCAACAAATATCTATAAGCAGAAGGTTAACATAACTCGCTCTGAGTTTCTTCCTTCCGTTGCATTAATTGGCAATTACATTGTCAGTAACCCTTCTGTTTATAATGGGTTTGAGAATAAGTTCGGAGGACAATGGAATGTAGGAGTTATGGTAAAAGTCCCCATCTGGCATTGGGGCGAAGGTTCCTATAAAGTAAATGCAGCAAAGGCAGAAGCACGGGTTGCTCAATTCCAATTGGCAGATGCAAAAGAAAAAATTGAATTGCAGGTTAATCAATCAACTTACAAAGTTAATGAAGCAGCCAAAAAGCTTACCATGGCAGAAAAAAACATGGAAAAAGCAGAAGAGAATCTGCGATATGCAACGTTAGGCTTTGAAGAAGGTGTTATAGCTCCAAGCAATGTGCTTGAAGNNCACACAGCCTGGTTATCTGCTCAATCTGAGAAAATAGATGCACAGATTGACGTAAAGTTAACGCAAATATATCTACAAAAATCATTGGGAACATTGGCAAAATGATATAAAAAAGACAAATAATATGGCATCACAAAAATCACAAAACAGCAATATGCTGCTGGCATTTATTACCCTGCTTGGGGTTATTGTAATAGTTGCTTTAGTCGGTTTCTTTATGCTNAGAAAAGGACCTGAAATTATTCAAGGTCAGGCAGAAGCAACAGAATACAGAGTTTCNAGTAAAGTTCCCGGAAGAATTCTGGAATTCAGAGTGAAAGAAGGTGACACAGTAAAAGCCGGGGATACGCTGGCCATACTTGAAGCACCTGAGGTTGCTGCAAAAATGATGCAGGCACAAGCAGCTGAGTCCGCAGCCCAAGCTCAAAACCAGAAAGCTATCAAAGGAGCCCGTTCTGAACAGATTCAGACAGCTTATGAAATGTGGCAAAAAGCTAAAGCTGGAGTTGATATCGCTGAAAAATCTTATAAAAGAGTGAAGAATCTTTTTGAGCAAGGTGTAATGTCTGCTCAGAAAATGGACGAAATAACTGCACAGCGAGATGCTGCAATTGCTACGGAAAAGGCAGCTAATGCACAATATTCAATGGCTAAAAACGGAGCAGAACGTGAAGATAAACTTGCCGCATCTGCATTAGTAGACAGAGCAAAAGGTGCTGTAGCCGAAGTTCAGTCATATATTAAGGAAACATTCTTAATAGCTCCAATGGGAGGTGAAATTAGTGAGATTTTTCCAAAGATGGGAGAACTAGTAGGAACCGGAGCACCAATAATGACTGTGGCAAATATGGACGATATGTGGATATCATTCAATGTTCGTGAAGATCTTCTGAAAGGCCTCACTGTTGGAACTGAATTTACTGCCTTTATCCCTGCCATGGACAATAAGGAAGTAAAACTGAAGGTCAACTTCATGAAAGATCTAGGTACTTATGCCGCATGGAAGGCAACCAAAACAACCGGACAATTTGATTTAAAAACATTTGAAGTCCGTGCTCTCCCAATCGATAAAATACAGAATCTTCGCCCGGGAATGTCTGTTATCCTTAAGAAATAAACATGATGGAAGTAAAACAAAAGAAATATATTAGTCTCTGGCAAGTTATAAAGCGTGAATGCAAGCGCTTGGTATCTCGTCCGCTTTATCTCTTTTGTATGGTTATAGCTCCCCTGTTTTGCTATATATTCTTTACCTCTTTGATGGAATCAGGGCTTCCTAAAAACCTGCCAATAGGGGCTGTAGATCTAGATAATTCATCAACTTCCCGTTCCATACTGCGAAATCTGGATGCATTTGAACAATCACAGATCGTAGCCAGATACGAAAGTTTTGATGAAGCAAGAATAGCTATGCAGCGAGGAGATATCTATGGATTCTTTTATATCCCCGAAGAACTGGCTTCAAAAGCAATTAGCGGACGTCAGCCTAAAATATCCTATTACACAAATAATTCCTATCTAATTGCCGGTTCTTTGCTTTTCAAAGACATGAAAATGATGTCGGAACTGGCAGGTGGTGCAGTGGCTCGTGCCACACTTTACGCCAAAGGCGCTACTAAAGATCAGGCTATGGCAGCATTGCAACCAATAGTGATAGATACTCATCCACTAAATAATCCATGGCTAAACTATTCTGTTTATCTATGTAATACACTTGTTCCCGGGGTATTGATGTTGCTTATATTCATGACAACAGTTTATTCCATTGGAGTGGAAATAAAAGACAGAACTGCCAGAGAATGGTTACGAATTGGAAACAATTCCATGTACATATCACTGGCTGGTAAACTGATGCCACAGACTGTAGTATTCTTCATTATGAGTATTTTTTATAATGTATACCTCTACGGATATTTGCACTTTCCATGTAACAGTGGAATTTCACCAATGATTCTTGCATCACTGTTATTGGTGCTTGCATCACAAGCTTGTGGGGTAGTTATGATTGGAACTCTTCCAACCTTACGCCTAGGATTAAGTTTTGCATCACTCTGGGGAGTTGTTTCTTTCTCAATATCCGGTTTCTCTTTCCCTGTGATGGCTATGCATCCAATACTTCAGGCTCTTTCAAACCTGTTCCCTTTAAGGCATTACTTTTTAATTTATGTGGATCAGGCTTTAAATGGATACAGTATGGCATATTCCTGGATAAATTATACAGCGTTACTGTTATTTATTATGTTACCTTTTACTATAATGCACCGGCTAAAAAGTGCTTTAATTTATTATAAATATGTACCCTGATGAAAGAAGTAACTATTAAAGATAAAATATCACAAGGGATTCAAGACCTTTTTTATATCTGGAAAAGGGAATTTAGAACAACTTTCAGGGATCAGGGGGTTTTAATATTCTTTATTCTCGTACCATTATTGTATCCTTTATTATATGGATTTATATACACAAATGAAGTGGTAAGAGAGGTACCAACTATTGTTGTAGATGATTCCCGTTCTTCGCAAAGCCGCGAATTTATTCGTAAAGTTGATGCAACATCTGATGTAGAAATTAAATCTTACTGCAGCAACATGGAAGAAGCAAAACAAATGATGAAGGACCGAAAGGCTTATGGCTTGATTTATATTCCGAATCATTTCAGTAGAGATATTGCTCAGGGCAAACAAACTCAAGTTAGTATATACTGTGATATGAGCGGCTTGCTTTACTACAAAAGCATTTTGATTTCGGCCACAGCTGTTTCATTGAACATGAATAAAAATATTAAAATCAGTCGGGCAGGAAACACAACTAACAGACAAGATGAAATTACAGCTCATCCAATTGAATACGAGGATGTGGCCATATTTAATCCTCAGAATGGATTTGCCGCATTTCTTATTCCTGCCGTACTTATTCTGCTGATACAACAAACATTACTATTAGGCATAGGGCTTTCTGCCGGAACAGCCCGTGAGCATAACAGATTCAAGGACCTGGTCCCTATCAATCGTCATTACAACGGTACATTACGAATAGTATTTGGTAAAGGTCTGAGCTACTTTATGGTTTATTCCATCGTTGCTGTTTATGTACTTTGCGTGGTTCCACGGATTTTTAATCTGAACCAGATTGGGTTGCCAAGTACACTAATCCTCTTTATGCTACCCTACTTAGCTGCATGCATATTTTTTGCCATGACAGCTTCTATTGCTATCCGTAACCGAGAAACTTGTATGCTGATTTTTGTCTTCACTTCCGTTCCGCTATTATTTATTTCAGGAATTTCCTGGCCCGGAGCCGCCATACCCGATTTTTGGAGATATGTATCATATATATTTCCTTCCACTTTTGGAATCAACGGTTTCGTGAGAATCAATAATATGGGAGCTACATTAAATGAAGTAACCGTTGAATATCAAGCTCTTTGGCTACAGGCTGGTTTTTATTTTCTTACTACATGTTGGGTATACCGCTGGCAAATTATAAGCAGCCGCAAACATGTATTAAATAAATACAAGGAGATGAAAGCAAAAGAACAACTAGCTTCCAGAGAAATTACGGAGTAAACCAAATTCAGTCCATGCCTATTATTGTGCTACAAATGGTATAAATCCCGGCAGCTACGACTACCGGGATTTTTTGTTGTAAAAACCGGCTATATCAGATTTTATCTTTATCTTTGTCGCCTTAATTTATATCCAAAAGACCAATGAAAGAATTTATCCATATCTTAAAAAGATTTATTCCTCCTTACCAAAAGTATCTGATACTTAATATATTCTTTAATATCCTTTCAGCCATTCTAAATATTTTTTCATTTACTCTCATCATCCCTATCCTCCAAATCCTATTTAAGCTCAGTAACCAGGTTTATAAATTTATTCCCTGGGATGCAGATATGAGTTTTAAAAATATTGCCTTAAATAATTTTTATTATTATGTAACAGATTTAATTAAGGTGTATGGAGGAAGCAAGACCTTACTTATACTTGGAATATTTCTTTCTGTGATGACACTTATGAAAACAGGTGCCTATATCCTCTCTTTTGCAACCATCATTCCTATTCGGACTGGTGTAGTGAGAGATATACGTCGCCAGTTTTACAAGAAACTTCTTAGCCTGCCTATTGGCTTCTTCTCAGAAGAACGCAAAGGAGACATCATGGCCAGAATGAGTGGAGATGTTCAGGAAATAGAAACCTCCATAATGAGTTCACTGGATATGTTATTTAAGAATCCAATCCTTATTATAATGTATTTTGCCACGTTGGTCGCTATAAGTTGGGAACTTACGCTCTTTACTATTCTTATTCTTCCGGGAATTGGTTGGTTGATGGGTAATATAGGAAAGAAGCTAAAAAGGAAATCATTGGTTGCTCAGACTCAGTGGAGTGATATGATGTCACAGATGGAAGAGACTTTAGGCGGACTGCGCATCATCAAAGCGTTTAACGCCGAACATAAAATGGATAATCGCTTTGATCATACCAACAATGAATATCGTCATACAATTAGCAAGGTAAATATTCGTCAGCAGATGTCCGGGCCAATGAGTGAATTCCTGGGAACAGTACTGATTGTAATTGTGCTATGGTTTGGTGGTACACTGATTCTTAGAAATACTTCGACTATTGATGCTCCATCATTTATTTTCTATCTGGTGATGCTCTATAGCCTCATTAATCCATTAAAGGAATTCTCCAAAGCAGGATATGCTGTTCAAAAAGGGCTTGCTTCTATGGATCGAGTAGATAAGATTCTTCAGGCTGAAAGTACAATGCCAATTTCTGAGAATCCAATTCCTATCAAAGATCTGAAAGAAAAAATTGTATACAAGGATGTTTCATTCAAATATGAATCAGAATATGTGTTAAAGCATATCAATTTAGTTATTCCTAAACGGAAAGACTGTAGCTTTGGTAGGACAATCCGGATCAGGAAAGTCTACACTTGTTGATCTCCTTCCCCGCTTTTATGACGTTACAGAAGGAGAAATACTTATTGACGGAGTAAATATTAAAGATACCACATTACTGGATTTACGAAGCATCATGGGAAATGTTAATCAGGAAGCAATCCTTTTTAATGATACATTCTATAATAACATTGCTTTCGGAGTGGAGTATGCAACAAAGGAGCAAGTAATTGAAGCTGCCAAGATTGCCAATGCCCACGAATTTATCACTGCNACNGAGAATGGCTATGATACAAATATNGGTGACCGAGGAGGTAAACTTTCCGGTGGACAGCGCCAACGTATAAGCATTGCCCGTGCCATCCTAAAAAATCCTCAGATTCTGATTCTTGATGAAGCAACTTCTGCCCTTGATACAGAATCAGAACGCATGGTACAGGACGCCCTTGATAACCTGATGAAGAATCGTACAACAATTGCTATTGCTCACCGTCTCTCTACTATTAAAAATGCAGATGAGATTTGTGTACTTCATGAAGGTGAAATTGTGGAACGCGGAAAACATGATGAACTCATAGAGTTGAATGGATATTACAAACGCTTATGTGATATGCAGGGATTCTAATTCTAGGCTAAATCATCCTATATATAATCTCTTATGGAACCGATTGTTTCATAAGAGATTTTTTTATTCCATAAAATAAGCAAAATAATTTCCTTATTAACATTATTTACACAAGCTTATTACCTCTAATTACGAAATATTCGTAGTTTTGCGATATAATCGTAATTAATTAATAATCATGAACAAACTAACAGTACAAGAAGAAGAAGTAATGATCTACATTTGGGAACTTGGTCCTTGCTATGTCAAGGATATTGTTACAAAGTTTCCTGAGCCATTCCCACCATATACCACAATAGCATCCGTGGTTAAAAACCTTGAGAGAAAAGGATATATTTCATCGAAACGGTATGGGAACACTTATGAATATACTCCTGCTATCAAAGAAACTGAATACAAACAGACTTTTATGAGCGGAGTAGTGCGAAATTATTTTGAAAACTCTTATAAGGAAATGGTCACTTTCTTTGCCCGTGAACAAAAAATATCGGCAGACGATTTGAAAGAGATTATTGATTTAATTGAAAAAGGACAAAAATAGCCACACAAAAACGTTATACTATGACACCCGAGCTCGCCTATTTCCTAAAGATAAATATCGGCATAGCTTTGTTTTATGCCTTTTATCGTTTGTTTTTCTATCGCGATACCTTTTTTCACTGGCGCAGATATGCTCTGTTAGCTTTCTTAATTACATCTCTCCTTTATCCATTTATGAATATTCAGGAATGGGTAAAAGAACAAGAACCTATAAATGAAATAGTAACTATCTACGCTACAAATATTTTGCCAGAAGTAGGAGTTGTTTCTCAGAAAGACAGTATGTGGACACTGTTTATAAGGAACGCAGTTCCAGTTATTTACTGGGTAGGTACCGGATTGCTACTTTTACGTTTTCTGATTCAACTAATCAGCATAAGCATTCTTGCTTTCCGATGCAGAAAAGCAGATGTAAACGGAATTACTGTAAGAATTCTCAAGAAACCGTCTTCCCCATTTTCTTTTTTTCAATGGATATTTATATCTCCAGAATTACATTCGGAAAAAGAAGCGAAAGAAATTCTGATTCACGAAGAGACTCACGCCCGACAATGGCATTCAATAGATGTTATTTTCTGTGAACTAATAAATATTCTTTGCTGGATAAACCCATTCTCTTGGCTTTTAAAAAGAGAAGTAAGAAATAATTTGGAATATATGGCAGACAACCGGGTAATTCTTTCCGGTCACGACACCAAAAGTTATCAATACCATTTATTAGGATTGGCAAATCAAAAGGCTGCCGCAAATTTATATAATAGTTTTAACGTGTTACCTCTTAAAAACAGAATTACTATGATGAATAAAAAAAGAACAAAAAATATCGGTAAAACAAAATACGCGATATTTATTCCTCTTGCTGCTTTGCTAATGTTAATAAGCAACATAGAAGCTGTTGCTCGTGTTACATATAAACTTGCCGAGAATTTTTCGCCTAGTTCTTTGGCAGATAATAATATTAATGCAGAAGTAATATCAGATTTTTTATTAACCAGAGCGGTCCAGGCAAATGATTCTGTAAGCCCCAAATCTGGAAAAGTTAAGGTCTTTACAGTTGTAGAGCAAATGCCTAGATTCCCTGGAGGTGAAGCTGTTTTACTTGAATATATATTTAAAAATTTAAAGTATCCTGCCCAATCAAGGAAGAATGGAGTACAAGGCAAAGTCTATGTACGTTTTATCGTAACAAAAACAGGAGATATTGGAGAGNTTAAAATAATGAGATCGCTTGATAAGTTTTGTAATGCTGAAGCTATTAGGGTAATCAAAGAAATGCCCAAATGGATTCCGGGAAAACAAAATGGAAAGGAAGTTAGCGTATATTATGTAATTCCTATTAAATTTTCGCTTGAGAAGGACAAAAGTATGACTAAAAATGAAATCTCTATTAAAAAAGATACTTCTGAAGAGCCCTACACAGCAGTGCAAGAAATGCCTCAATTCCCCGGAGGTGAAGCTGCTTTGCTTGAATATATATTTAAAAATTTACGGTACCCTATACAATCTCAAAAAAGTGGAGTACAAGGAAAAGTCTATGTACGTATTACAATTTCAGAAAATGGAGATGTAAAAGATCCTACAATCATGCGTTCACTTGATTCTTATTGTGACAAAGAAGCTATCCGTGTAATGAAAAGTCTGCCCAGATGGATCCCTGGAAAACAAAACGGCATAAATGTTCCTGTTTACTTTGTGATTCCAATTACATTCAAACTATCTTAAATAATAAGCAAATGAATCATCTAAAGCACTGTTTCATATTTTTGCTATGTTGCATTTCAGCAACCTACACTAGTGCACAGAAAGCTAAGATTCAGCAGGCTATACAGCAATATAATTATCCCCTGGCAATAAAACTTATAGATAAAGAAAAGCCAACTTTTGAGTTAGAAATGCAAAAGGCTTCGTGCTTGAAAATGATGAATAACTTTTCAAGCACAATCCCTTTGCTAGAAAGTATATCTTCACGTTATGCTGCCAATGTGTATTGCTTAAAAGAGTTAGCTGATTGCTATCTACAGATAGACAATTATAAGAAAGCAAATGATTATCTACAGAAAGCATTAAGCTTATCACCCGAGAATTCCATATTACTGCGACTGTTAGGAGAAAATTTTGAACAAGAGGGCAAGAAAGATTCCGCCATCGTTTACTACAAAAAAACAATTGAAAAGAATCCTGCAGATTTTGTCACAGCAGGAAAATTGGCTAAACTTTATATCAAAAAGGACCAGTTAGATGAAGTTATAGATTTGACGAATCAATGTCTTCAACAGGATTCACTAAATACTCAAATGATTAAGCTAAACGGCGCTGCCTATTGCCTTTTACATCATTATTCAAAAGCGATTACCCAATTAAAGAAGATAGAAGCTGTTGATAGTACTTATGACACAAACTATTTTCTAGGTATGAGCTATTATGGAAATAATAATTATATAAATGCTCAAAAACACCTTGAAAATATTTATAAGAAAGACACTGCTAATCTGAGCGTTATTTACTACTTAGGAAATGCTTGCACCGAAAACTTTAACTCAAAGAAAGCCATAGAATACTTAAACAAAGGTATTTTCATTGCACAAAAAGTAGATTCGGTTATTTATCTTTATTATTCAACTCTTTCAACGGCGTACCATAATCAAGAGAAATACAAAGAAGAAATATTCGCTTTAATAAATGCATACAAGTACAAACCAACTCATCAATTAATACTATACAAGATTGCCTCAATTTATGATCTGGCATTAAAAGATGAAGATAACTCAAAATATTATCTGGAATTATTTATAAATAAAGTTCAAAAAGGAGTTAAAGATAAATATGAGAAGACGGGAAAAGATGTCGATCAAATGTATCTGCAATCAGCAAAAAAAAGGCTTAATGAGCTAAAAGATAAAAAGAATTTGGCCATAAAAAAATAAACAAAGTCACATAAGCCATGCGATAATCTTTTAATTTACATCTAACTTTAATGTATTATTACGTAATGGCACACATTCATCTGTCATCAGATTGATTAATAGTATAAAATCCAAACACAAATTTATTTATTACTCAATAAATGTTAACTATATAAAATAAAATAATTATATCAAAATAAGCCGTGATTTTTATTTATACACAAACGTCTAATCCGAAAAAACTATATTATGAGAAAAAGCTTATTAACAATAATCCTGTTATTATTGTGTATTGCAGCAAACGCACAATCCGATAAACCTATATTTTTTACCGTTAAGGGTGTATTACTCGATTCAATCACCAAAGTAGGTGAACCTTACTCCACGATTCGGATTTACAAGGAAGAAGCGCCCAACAAACCAATAAAAGTCCTGACAACCGATGTAAACGGTAAGTTTGCACAAAAGATAACTGAGGTAGGAAATCTGACTATTTCATTCACTTCAGTCGGAAAAAAAATTGTATCTAAAGAGTTTTCTATAGAACCTAATTCAACTACTATAGATTTAGGCGCAATTTATACCAAAGAAAATGCAAAAGAGCTTAAAGGTGTAGAGATTGTAGCCCAGAAACCTTTAGTAAAAAATGAGATTGACAAACTAGCATACAACATTGAGGACGACCCTGATTCAAAAACCAGTAGCACACTTGAGATGCTACGAAAGGTTCCAATGGTTACTGTAGACGGAGAAGACAAAATACAGGTAAACGGTAGTACAAAATTTAAGATTTACATCAACGGTAAGCCTAATAACATGATAAGCAGCAACCCTACTGAAGTTTTAAAGAGTATGCCAGCCAGTTCTATAAAATCTATAGAAGTCATAACTAATCCCGGAGCAAAATATGATGCCGAAGGTATTTCCGGTATATTGAATATTATCACTGTTGGTAAAGGAATGCAAGGATATACAGCAACATTTAATGCCGGAACAGGAACTATGGGAAGCAACGCCGGTGCTTATGCGACAGTACAATCCGGTAAATTCACCGTTACTGGTAATTACTATTTTAACCAATACAAGTCATCCGATGATATGACCGGATATAGCAAACGTGAAGATTTTACCTCGGATGCAAATAAGTTTCTGATTAATAACTCTATAACTAATTATAAAGGAAACTACAACTCCGGCAATATGGAAGCCAGTTATGAAATTGATACATTACGATTAATCACATTTTCGGGTAGTCTCTTTGGGGGCAATTACAAAAGTAATGCCACTGGAAAGACAGAAATGGAGAATGCATTACTTGAACCTGTATATAGTTATGAAACAACCAACTCTAGCAAAAACACTTTTATGAGTATTAATGCTAATGTAGATTATCAGCGTTCCTTTAGAAAGAAAGACGAATTACTTACCCTCTCTTACAGATTAAGTGCTTCTCCAAGACCATCTGACGCATATACTTATTATACGAATATTTTAAATTACACTTCTACCTTAAACAATCTACACACAAAAGGAGACCCTAATACCACAGAACATACTTTTCAGTGCGATTTCACAAATCCCCTGACTAAAAATCAGACGATGGAACTTGGCGCAAAATATATTATCAGAAATAGCAATAGTGATGACCAATATTATATTGCAAACTCCGGAGAAAATATATATAGAGAAGATAAAGACCGAAGCAGTAATTACAGTCATCTTCAGGATATTCTTGCCGCTTATGCCGGATATAGTTTAAAACACAAAAGTTTTGGTTTCAAAACTGGCTTGCGCTATGAATATACAATGATGGATGTAAAATACCACAACACTAAAGGAGACGATTTTAGTGCCCATTTCAGTGATTTAGTCCCTTCCGCTAATCTTTCATATCAGATTGCTCAGACTAAAACATTGAAGGCTTCTTATAATATGAGAATCAGCCGTCCGGGAATCTGGTATCTGAATCCTTTCGTCAACGACACAGATCCTAAGAATATCAGTTATGGTAATCCCAAACTGAATAGCGAAAAGAGCCATTCATTTGAATTGAATTACAGTAGTTTTACTCAAAAGTTCAATATCAATCTTTCTTTAGGACATACATTTGTCAATAACAGTATTGAATCTTATTCAGAAATCAAAGACGGAATTCTTAATAACACCTTCGCAAACATTGGTAAATGGGCATCAACCCGCTTTTCTTCTTATATAAACTGGAATATGAGCCCTAAGACCAGAATATACATGAATGGAAGCGCCAGTTATAATGATTTTAAAAGTGATAAGATGGATATCTCAAATGATGGATTCAGTTATAACCTAGGTGGTGGAATACAGCAGAACTTACCTTGGGAGCTACGGTTTAGTCTATACGGAGGAGGGAGTGGCTCGAATATTTCACTTCAGGGAAAGAACTCAGGATATAGTTATTACGGTATTAGTCTGAATAAATCATTCCTTGATAAACGACTGACTATTTCTGCTTATGCACGTAATCCATTCAATAAATCAATAAACTTCAATTCGACAATGGAGACTACAAGCTTCCGCTTATATAGTGAGACACATTATCCACAACGTAGCTTTGGATTCAATATTAGTTATCGGATAGGAGAATTGAAAGCTGGCGTGAAAAAGGCTGCCCGCTCAATCCAAAACGATGATGTTAAAGGTGGTGGTGACAGCAAAGGAGCTCCTGCCAGTAACTAAATAATATCCAACTATAATCTAAGTAAACAAAAAAACTGAGATTACTTATCTATTGATAACTGCGCGGAAAAACTATCCCTCTTTTATGTATTTATAGGGGGTGGGATATTTTTCCCCGCGCCTCATTATCAAATATTTAAATATAAAAATAAAATAGTAATACAGAAAACAACCTTTTAAGTTTCATCGGAGAAAGAATCTATAGAGTTAAAAAGTGTTTCTTGCCTGATTATTAACCTATTGCAGTACCTGTTTTAATGCATGCTTTTTGCTTACTTTTATAAAAGTATACAATTTCACGTATAAACCGGCTTTTACAAAACTAAAAAATAGAAATTCCAGATGTATTATTCAGATAGAATTATCTCATTACCAAAAGGTTAAATACCAATTAAGAATATTGTAAAATATTAGGACTAACATCAATTATAAATTACACAATAAAGCACTACTATAAAGCAATTATCCGCACTATTCTTACTAACTTTCCACATATAAATAAAAAGGGTTACAACTATCAGCTGCAACCCTTTATTTTATATCAGACAAATCTACTGATTCAAATTACTATTTATGCATTTCAACAATCTTAGTAGGTGCCAGTTCTTCATTTCTCTTCTTAACCTGCTTTACCACATTATCAGCAAGAGCAATGAATGCCTGACCAGTGATGCTATCTTCATTCAGAGCCACCGGTACTCCACTGTCTCCACCTTCGCAAATACTTTGCACAATTGGAATCTGGCCAAGAAGAGGAATGTTCATCTCTTCAGAAAGGTTCTTAGCCCCCTCTTTACCAAATATAAAATACTTATTTTCTGGTAACTCGGCAGGAGTAAACCATGCCATATTCTCTACCAAGCCAAGAATAGGAACACTTACCTTATCGTTAGTAAACATATTAATTCCCTTACGTGCGTCGGCCAAAGCCACGGCTTGAGGAGTACTTACTACAATAGCTCCGGTTAAAGCAAGTGTTTGAACAATTGTCAAGTGAATATCACTGGTTCCTGGAGGTAGGTCAATAAGAAAATAATCAAGTTCTCCCCAGTTTGCATCAGCAATCAACTGTTTCAAGGCATTACTCGCCATACCGCCACGCCACAATGTAGCCTGATCAGGATTAACAAAGAAGCCTATAGACAATAATTTTATTCCATATTTCTCTACTGGAATAATTAAATCTCGCCCTTCTATTTTTTCAAGGAAAGGACGAGCATCTTCTACCTGAAACATTTTTGGCATGGAAGGACCGAAGATATCTGCATCCAGCAAGCCCACTTTATAACCAAGTTTTGCCAACGAAACTGCAAGATTAGCAGCAACAGTGGATTTCCCTACTCCTCCTTTTCCAGAAGAAACCGCAATAATGTTCTTTACATTAGGCAATAGTTTTTCCACTTCAGGACGAGGAGCCTGAACTGTTTTCACTTCTATATTTCCCACTATTTCTACATCCTTGCTCACATAAGTAAGAATTGCAGCCTCAGCAGATTTTACTAAAGATTTAATAAACGGATCAGTTGGCTTCTCAAAAATCAAAGAGAAGGAAACTTTCATTCCTTCAATTCGGATATCATCATCGACCATACCGGAAGAAACAATGTCCTTACCTGTTCCGGGATAACGCACTTTACTTAGTGCGTCGAGTATAAGTTTAGGATAAAGCGTCATTATATTATTCGTTTTCTAATTGTTCGTCTTCAAAAGCTAATGTTGTTTTCTTACCACTCCGCTTACTGCGGTTATAACTACGGTAAGTGTCTAGTTCTATTTCCTGTTCAGGTTCTTTTAAAGTTCCCTCCTGAGGAAGAGTAAACTTGAGATATTTGATATTCAATCCTCTGTCCAACCATTGTTGCTCGTAGTAAGTCTGAATTCCCAAAATATCATCTACCAATCCAGAGTGGTATAGGTCTTCAGTAACAAACAGTACCGGAAATTTGTTTTCCTGAACCATGTAGTTTGTATAAGTAAACATGAAGTTACTGTCCGTTTTTAAATGAATAATTCCATCAGGAATCATAAATTTGCGGTAGCGCTCCATGAAGTATGTTGAAGTTAACCTCTTGGTAGCCTTTTTCATTTGCGGGTCAGAGAAAGTAAGCCATATTTCACTCACTTCACCTTCTCCAAAGAATCGGTCGATTATCTCAATATTCGTACGAAGAAAAGCCACATTTTTTCAAACCTTCTTTCAGCGAATCGGAAGCACCGCTCCACATACGTGAACCTTTTATATCAACTGCTATAAAGTTCTTATCAGGAAACATGCGCCCAAGTCCTACTGTATATTCTCCGCGTCCGCATCCCAATTCCAGAACAATTGGATTATCATTCTTAAAAAATTCTTTTCCCCATTTCCCCTTCATTTCAAAAGGAAACTCGTCCACAATTGAATATGGATATTCAAACACGTGCGGATAATCCCGCATATCAGCAAATTTCTGTAATTTATTTTTTCCCATTCAATTTCCTATTTTATTTCTTCCACCCACCCAGTGTAGTTATAAAATACCCGGGTACTGAATTCCTGATGGAAGCGTGCATAATTATCTACTCCTGTACAATGGCAAATACCCAAACGTCTTGGTAACTTTCTTCCCAGGTATGTACTAATCACATTATATTTCTCTTCACTGGAATTGTGGATATGAAAACCTCCTATCACCACATTCAAAGCACGTTCAGGAAAAGCCTCCTGTGCACTACGAATAATATTGGTAATTCCTCGATGTGAGCATGCACTAAACACTGAAAGCGTTTTTGCATCAGGAAGAACCAAAGCCAGTTCATCTTCAAATGTATCGGGCACTATGTTTCCATTAATCACAGTGAAGAAATGTTCAAAGTGAGTATCACCCTTTTCTGTTATTTTAATTTGAGGAAGGACATACACTCCCGGTACAATTTCAGTTGTACTATCTACCAGCCAAAGACGATTTTCATCTATCTGATCGATATTTTTAAAGCCATTTTCCCGTTCATCTTTGTACTTCTTCTGCAAAGTTTCCTTCTTACAAACTATTTTCGCATGCGAATTTAGTTCCAGAAACTGCTTTACGCCTCCTGTGTGGTCACTATGCCCATGAGACAATACCAAATAATCTACCAGGTTCAAATCAACGCCTAGAATCCTGGCATTTCTGATAAAAAGATCTGAAGCTCCTGTGTCAAACAGAATTTTCCTTTCACCAGCTCCAATAAGAAGAGAAAGTCCGTGTTCTGCCTGCAATCCCCGGTCGTAAACAACGTTATCAACAAGAGTTGTGATTTTGTAGCTCATAATAACTTCAGGATTAAATTATCTTTCTTACTTAAATTATTCATTATAAAAAGAAGAGAAGGGTATATTATCTCATATAGTTAACTGACTATTTAAGATAACATACCCCTTTATCCTTTCTTAAAGTGAATTTTGCAATTTTTTTTCGACTCTTAGAATATTATTATTCCAGAATATTATTCTACAATAGTAACCCATCCGTATTCATCCGGCTCATCACCATACTGAATTGCACGAAGTTTATTATATAATTTAGTGCTAACCGGACCCGGTTTGCCATCTTTTGAAATCACATATGATATCCCTTTTTCAATATCATCTATACGTTCGATAGGACTGATAACCGCAGCTGTACCGCAAGCACCTGCTTCTTCGAATGTTAATAGTTCTTCTTCAGCAACAGGACGACGTTCTACTTTCATGCCAAAACTTTCGGCCAATTGAATTAAACTCTTATTGGTGATAGATGGCAAAACAGAAGAAGACTGTGGAGTGATATAAGTATTATCTCTGATACCAAAGAAGTTTGCAGCGCCACATTCGTCGATGTACTTCTTTTCTTTAGCATCTAAATAAAACTCTGAAGAATAGCCTAAATCATGCGCTTTTTTATTAGCTCTCAGACTGGCAGCATAGTTCCCACCAATTTTAAAAGTACCTGTTCCAAGCGGAGCTGCACGGTCAAACTCACGGATAATCACGTAAGGATTACATGAAAAGCCACCCTTAAAGTATGGACCTACCGGAGTAACAAAAACAATGAATGTATACTCAGTTGCTGCATGTACACCTACCTGAGCAGTTGTGCCAAATAAAACCGGACGGATATATAGTGATGCACCACTTTCATAAGGAGGAACAAAACGTTCGTTGAGTTTAACAACCTTCAGAACCGCTTCTACATATTTATCAATGGGTAGTTTAGCCATCAGGATTCCGTCACAAGAAGATTGCAGACGTTTTGCATTTTCTTCCATACGGAAAATACGAATCTTACCATCTTTCCCTTTGAAAGCTTTCATACCTTCAAAAGCTTCCTGACCGTAGTGCAAACATGTAGCAGCCATGTGCATATTAATATATTCGCTACTGCTAACTTCCAGTTCTCCCCACTCACCGTTGCGGTAATTATACCGAACGTTGTAATCTGTTGGCATATAACCAAATGACAGATTAGACCAATCTATTTGTTCCATTCTTATATGTTGTTTTAGTAAGTTTTATATTGACTAGCAAAAGTAAACTTTATATTTCATATTTCCACTTAATCCTGTAAGAAAATTACAGAGCAAAAGCCTTTTGAGCCTATTTAATTTGAATCAGTTACCTTCTCCTTCCATTATTTTCCTGATCTCTTCATCGGCTTTGTAAAGCTTATCCTTACAAAAGCTAACCAGCTTTTGGGCTTCTTTTAGTTTCTCGCTCAGCTGATCAATATCCAATTCGTCTTTCTCCACAGCCGAAACAATATTTTCTAGTTTCTCCATTGCCTGAGCATAGGATTCTTTCTTTTCTGCCATATCTTTTGTCTATTAAGTTATTTAACTTTACTTCTCACCTCGCCCTTTGCCAAACGAGTAGTGATTATATCTCCCGGATTCAATTGCGCACTGTCCGTCACAGTTTTCCCGTCTTTGAAAGTCAAGCTAAACCCTCGTTTGAGCAAACGTTGGGGAGAAGCATCGTTTACCCGTTGTTCCAATAACATAAGGCGATGCTCTTTATTGGTCAGACTACGGGCTATCCCTACATGTATTCTTTGAATAAGTTGTTCCAGTAAGTATTCCTCACGAATGGTTCGGTTCTTAATAACCATCGGTAGCCGATTTGTCAGATCTGCCAGTCGGGAATGTTCCTTTTCCATTCGGAGCGAAACAGAATATATCAATGTTTGTGATAGTTCTTCAAGTGATTCTGCTGCCTGATGCATGTGAGTAATGAGGAACTGAGCAGCAGCTGTTGGTGTTTTTACCCGGGTATGAGCTATAGAATCGAGCACAGTATCATCTCGTTCATGTCCAATGCCGGTAATTATTGGTAAAGGGAACTGGGCACAATTGGCAGCTAACAGGTAAGTATCAAAACCGGAAAGATCTGATGTAGCTCCTCCACCACGTATAATAACCACTACATCGAAATCATCCCGATGATCATTCACCTCATTCAGTGCATCAATGACTGATTCTTCCACCTGATTGCCCTGCATCAATGC
>Ga0065701_1000174_pt1 | contig 19285 bp, 17 predicted proteins | sample Biomet1_FD_59088 | JGI IMG/M metagenome (GOLD analysis project Ga0065701, IMG submission 59088) | Microbial communities from bioreactor (seeded with anoxic lake sediment) at LBNL, California, USA - Biofuel metagenome 1 version 3... | ecosystem: Engineered > Bioreactor > Anaerobic > Unclassified ...
ATGGTCTACATGGATCTATCAGTCGTGGATCAAAATTTAGTTGTAACGCAGCCTTCAATGATTCAGAGTCAAAGTCATCATGCTAATACGACACTTCTGGCCGAACTCACAGAGAATACGGTTACGGGTGGTGTTGCCATGATCAATCACGCCTTGGCTGAAAAGTGGGAAGATACTGATGACGTGATTATGCACGATTGGTATTTGGCGCTGCTTGCGACGGCAACCGGTAAATTGGTTTACATGGATAAGCCTGGGGAGCTGTATCGTCAGCATGACAACAATATGTTGGGGGCTAGGACTTTTAGAAAAAGACTAGCGAAGTGGTTGAAGCCACTACAAGCACTTGAGAAATATTGGTTGTTGATTACAACTAGTCAAAGACAAGCTGAATTGTTATTAGGGCAGCCAGACTTGTCAACAATACATCAAGAATTGATAGAGGCTTATGTTGGACTTATTAATCATGGTATGATGCAACGTATCAACTTACTGAAAAAATATCAGTTTAAAAAAAATAAAAGATTTCACACAGTTGTTTTTAGAACACTGATTGTGACAAAATTGGGGTATAGAAAAAAATGAGTTCGAAGAATTGGATATTATTAAAAGAATTGGTTAAAACGGATTTTAAATTGCGTTATCAAGGCAGCTTGATGGGGCATTTGTGGTCTATTTTGAAGCCGTTGATGTTGTTTGCTGTCATGTATACAGTTTTCATTTATTTCTTGCGGTTTGGTGGGGATGTGCCTCACTTTGCGGTTGCCTTGTTATTAGGAATGGTCTTATGGACTTTCTTTACAGAAACAACGGGTATGGGACTGACATCAATCGTAGGTAGAGGGGATTTACTCAGAAAACTCAGTTTTCCAAGTCAAATCATTGTGGTATCAGTTTCGATTAATGCCTTAATAAACTTAGTCATTAATTTAGGCATTGTGCTGATCTTAGGGTTTATTAATGGGGTGGAAATTTCTATCTATGCGCTCCCACTTATCCCACTTTTACTAATTGAGCTCTACGCACTTGCCTTGGGCATTTCCTTTATTTTATCTACTTTATTTGTAAGGTTCAGAGATATTGGCCCGATTTGGGAAGTTTTCTTACAAGCGGGGATGTATATGACACCGATTATTTATCCAATCTCTTTTGTTGCGGATGCACATCCTTTGATTGCAAAAGTGATGATGCTGAGTCCTTTGGCACAAATTATTCAGGATGCAAGATACTTACTCACAAGTTCAGAGACTGCTACAACATGGCAAATGATTAGCAATAAAGGTATCGCAATCATTCCTTACTTGATTCCTTTTATTGTCTTATTAATTGGTTTTTCAATTTTTAATAAGAGTGCCAAGAAATTTGCGGAGATTTTATAAAATGACAGAAAATAATATTGCAGTAAAAATTGACCACGTTAGCAAGTCTTTTCGATTGCCGACGGAGGCGTCAACAAGTTTAAGAACTACCATGGTCAATTACTTTCGGGGAATTAAAGGCTATAAAGAACAACATATTTTAAAAGATATTTCTTTTGACGTTAAAAAAGGGGATTTTTTTGGGATTGTTGGTAAGAATGGTAGTGGGAAATCAACGCTTTTAAAAATTATTTCTCAAATTTACGCACCTGAAAAAGGTGCTGTTACGGTTAATGGAAATTTAGTTTCTTTTATTGAACTAGGCGTAGGATTTAACCCAGAATTAACAGGTCGTGAAAACGTGTATTTGAACGGCGCCCTACTTGGTTTTTCTAAAAAAGAAATGGATGAGCTTTATGATGAAGTTGTCGCCTTTTCTGAATTAGAAGAATTCATGGATCGTAAGTTAAAAAACTATTCCAGCGGGATGCAAGTACGATTGGCGTTTTCAATTGCCATTCATGCAGATAGTGAAATCTTACTACTAGATGAGATTCTAGCGGTTGGGGATGAGGCTTTCCAAGCAAAATGTAATGACTATTTCTTACAGTTGAAAGAAGAAGGTAAGACCGTTATTTTAGTAACTCATGATATGGGTTCGGTTAAAAAATACTGTAATAAAGCCGTTTTGATTGATGATGGGGAAGTGAAAGTGATTGGCAGTCCAGATGATGTGGCCAATCAATATTCACTGGATAACTTTGCGCGAGTCATTTCTGATAAAGCAGAAGAAGCAGAAGAAGTAGAAAAAATTGTTGAAGTTGATCAATTGACGGTTAAAATGAACTCGCCTGAGATCATAACGGAGTCAGATACGATTGATTTTGATATTTCCTACAAAGTTTTAAGTGAAATTGAGTCTTATATTGCTTTTTCAATTACAGACGTTGCAAGCAATGCTTGGATTTACAATGATAATTCATTTGATCTGATGACTGAAGGCAAGGGAAAGAAATCTTTCAATTATAAAGTGAAATTACCCATGTTAAATAGCCGAAAACTGAAGTTGCAAGTTTCAGTTCGAAATGGCAAAAATGAAATGGTTGCCTTTGCATCGTCAGAAAACACGCCGATGATTATCATCGAGCGGACAGATGTCAAAACAATTTCTGAAAAAGATTCGGCGACAGGTGTCATTAATCGAAACGGCAATTGGCGTGTTGGCTTGTAGGAAACGCCTGAAGTCTGCTTTTATTGTCTGGCCCTAATTGTTGAGACTTGCGCTTGACGATTTGCTTTGATAGCATAAACCGGCGACTGATTTGCAAAAATATAAAAGTAGAGATAGGAGTAGGAAATGACTGATTGTGTTACGGTTGTTGTGACATGTTATAACCATGAACAGTATATTGAGCAGTGTTTACAGAGTGTTTTTTCACAGACGCATCAAGATATCGCACTAATCGTCATTAATGATGGGTCAACAGATGCTTCAGCAGCGATAATTGAGCAAGTGTTGACGGATTGCCCATTCCAATCTATACAGTTTATTGATAAAGAAAACGAAGGTGTTTGTGTCACTAGAAATATGGGACTTGAGTTGTTAAAAGATGACTTTATCTTATTTTTAGATAGTGATAATTTTCTTGAACCAAACTATATTGAGACAATGTTGGTAGCAATTCTAAATGAAAATGCGGATATTGCTTATTGTGACTTGATAGATACTGAGACGGGTGAAGTTATTTCAAAAGCAGAGCCTTATACAATCAAAACACATCTCCATCATAATTTTATTGATAATTGTTCATTAATTAGAAAAAAAGCTATTGGTTCCGAAAGATATGATTTAGCATTGAATAGGAAAAAATTGGAAGACTACGATTTTTTCTTGAATTTAATCATTAACCATGGTGCTAAACCTATACCGGTAAAAGGAACAGTCTTGAATTATCGTTTACTTGAAAATTCAGTGAGTGATAGGAAAAATCATAAGAAACAAATTGATGCCTATACTTATGTGATGCTAAAGTACTCTGCCCAATATCCGGATGAAGTGAAAGCTTCTATGGATGATCAATATTTTTACCTACTTGACCAAACTCAACACGTTGAAGAACAATTGTTTAGCCGTTTTTTAGAGGTGCAGACTCAAATTCAAATCGTAAACGAACAAAATCAGGTCATTTTAGATTTGAAGCAACGGGTTCAGGACTTAGAGCAGCATGTAGCTGATCAAGATCAGCTGATTAGAGCCTACCAGGAACGAAAAGCAGTTAAATGGGGAGACCTCTTCGCTAAACTTGTGCGTAGAGAAACTAAAAGGAGATAAGAAACAAAATGTTAAGAGCTATCAAAAGAATGCGAGAAGTCAGTAAGGCTCATGGTAAAAGAGAAGTTTTGATTCGTGCATTGAGAAAAATGGAGTTGAAACTTGATGAACCTAGACACAAGCAGAGAGTAGCAGCACTTAATGGTGAGTATTATCCGGGAACACCCATCTATAGTTACCCAGAATATTTAAAAGTTGACTATGTTAATAATCCGTATGTTCCGATTAAGAAGGAACGAACGACTAAAATCATTAGTTGGCTAATGCCACAACCCGGTCATGGTGGTGGTCATCAAAATATTTTTCGGTTTATCGAGTATTTAGATCAGGCAGGCTTTACTAATCGAGTTTATGTCATTGATAATCCAACTTTAGGAGATATTCCGTCAGCTAAAGCTGCAGTAGCACAATACTGTAAAGCAAAAAATCTGGAATTTTACCATTTTGAGGAAGCAACATTTGATCCAGAAGTGGACATTGTTTTTGCTACAACTTGGGAATCTGCCTACAATGTTTTTACCATTCAGACAGATGCTTTGAAGTATTACTTTGTACAGGATTTTGAACCGACTTTCTTTGCTATTGGTTCTAAATACATTTTGGCACACAACACCTATAAATTTGGCTTCAAGGGGATTACCGCTGGTAAGTGGTTATCAACGATGCTGACAAGAGATTTTGGTATGATATGTGACGATTATGATTTTGGGGCGGATAAAAAATTATATCATGTCAGCAATGTTGGTGTTAGGAAAGGTGTCTTCTATTATGCGCGACCAGAAACAGAACGCCGAGGATTTGAACTAGGTATCATGGCCTTGGAACTGTTTCATAAAAAACATCCAGAGGTTGTGATTCATATGGCAGGAAGTGATGTTTCATCATATGCTATTCCATTTTCATATGAAAATCATGGTATTATGCAATTGTCAGAGTTAAGCGATATCTACAACCAATGTTCTGCAGGACTTGTCTTATCCTTAACGAATATGTCGTTACTGCCATTAGAATTATTATCTTCAGGTACCATTCCGGTTGTTAACGATGCGGAAAATAATCGATTGGTCAGTGACAATGAAAACATTCATTATGTTGAAGCTTCTCCACTTAGCTTAGCCAATGGTCTGAGTGAAGCCTATGAGCAAAACAAAAACTCAGCTTGTTCTGAGCAAATGGCTGCTAGTGTCAATGCCTCAGGCTGGGATGATGCGGGTAAAAAATTCGTGACCATGATTACGACTGATTTAAGGAATAATTAAATGAAAAAGATAAAGGTACTTGTGATTGGTGCAAATGGTTTTTTAGGGAGTCACTTAGTAGATTCTCTGATCCATCGCGGTTATCAAGTGAGAGCGTTTGACAGATATAAAGATATCAAAGATGTCAATTTTGATTTAAGTGATGAAATTGAAGTCTTTTCGGGTGATTTTTTAAATCAAACAGATATCAAAACTGCCTTGCAAGATGTTGAATACGTTTATCATTTGGTCTCAACGACAACACCTGCGAGTGCAGATGCAGATCCTTTGATTGATATTGATACGAATATTCGTGGCACTGTTGAGTTACTTCAACGCTGTGTGGCACAAGGTGATATCCGTAGAGTACTCTATTCATCATCAGGTGGCACGGTATATGGGGACTTTGTGTCAGATACCCCAATTCCAGAAGCAACTGCGACCAATCCAGTGTCACCTTACGGTATAGGTAAAGTCGCGATTGAAAACTACTTGTCTTATTTTAATCGGAAATATCAATTAGATTATACGATTTTCCGGATTGCCAATCCTTATGGGGAACGTCAACCCTTGCTCAGAAAGCAAGGAGTAATTCCCATTTTTGCAGATTTAATCTTAAAAGGAAAACCAATTACTGTATATGGTGATGGGTCAATGGTTAGAGATTATATCTATGTTAAAGATGTTGCTGAAATCATGGCTGATGCCTTACAAAATGAGGCGTTGAAAAATGAAACCGTAAATTTAGGTTCAGGTATGGGTGAAACCATTAATCAAATTATTGCAGAACTTGAAAAGACAATCGGTCAAACGGCTATCATTGAGTACAAAGAAAAACCGTCAACCTTCGTTCAATCAGTTGTTTTAGATACCCAAAAGTTAATGGGAAATATGAAAACAATTCAGTTAACGCCATTAGATAAAGGAATTTCTCAATTGGTAACTTATATGAGACAGGCGATGAAACAAGCAAAATAAGTTGAGTAGATGAGCCTACTCAACCTTTATTTAGATTTAGATAAGGTGAATAATGAAAGTAACAGTATTTATCCCAACCTACAATAGTGAGCGCTATTTATCAGAAATTTTAGATGCGATATCAGCACAGGAAGTTGATTTTGAGTTTGATATTTTGATTTATGATAGTGAATCTTCTGATCGGACACATCAAATTTTAGATGACTATTCCCAAAAGTTGACTAATTTGCAATGGAAACAAATCAAAAAAGCCACTTTCTCGCATGGTAGAACACGTCAAGAAGCGGCGCTTGAAGCGACGGGAGATGTTATTGTTTATCTAACGGATGATGCAATGCCTGCGACAAAGCACTGGTTACGTCACATGGTAGCTCCTTTTTCGATTAGTGATCGTGTTGCTGGTGTGGTGGGAAGACAAATTCCCAGATCACATTGTGTACCAATGCTGAAACACGAAATCCAATATGTGTTTGATCTTGAGCAAGGGGTGCCTGATGCGATCACCCTATATCAAAGAGAGCTAGGAGAAGCCACAGGTGTTTTTACGAAAAAAACCTTTTATTCAGATGTGAATTCAGCTGTTAAACGTGACTTTTTAATCAATACGATAGGTTATGCAGATGTGCCATATTCTGAAGACCAACAGTTTGGTCGGGATATTATTGATGCAGGCTATATCAAAGTTTACTCTGGTGTAGGTGCGGTTATACATTCAAATGATGTTGAACTTAAACACTATAAAAATCGACTATTTGACGAAGTTTATAACATGCGTAAGTTAAGTGGTAAAACTGAAAAACTCCCCTTTAGCTTTGTCATGAAACAAATTTTAGTGACCAGTTGGCGAGATGGCAGGAAAATTATGGCCGAAAAAAATTATTCTTTTAAAACGAAGTTATATTGGCTATATACTAATCCTAAGTACATTATTGCCAAATGGCAAGGCCTTTACTTAGGTCATAAGGTAGACTTGAATGATAGAAAGTCATATCTGAAATATTCTTTGGAACGTAAAGAAGAAAATCAAGCATAAATATGATACATGACAAAATTGAATAGGAATGGTGACGTATTTTGATAGGAACTAGGACGCAAAAAAGCGAAAAGATAGCTGTTGAGAAGATTTTTGCGATTTTAATTACAATTTTTGCGAGCATTACCTTTGTCATACAACCTCTTTTCTCGGTACCTGATGAAGGCACCCATTACGCCAATGCTTATGGTATATTTCATAATGATACTAAAAATGATAATTATTTTGCTGCTTATCGCTATCCAAATAATATTGATTTTTATAGAGACCATAAATTTGCTAAGTCCTACATGGAAAAGGGAGATTATACCCAAGATAAATTAGCATTAAATTTTACATCAACTAGTATACAGTATCTTCCAGTAGCAGTGGGGATGTTATTGGGGCAATGGATTTATCCAAGCACGGGTGTTATCCTTTCGTTTGGTCGTTTGTTTAATTTAATCTTCTATGCTTTAGCCATCTATTTTGCTATAAAAAAGGCAAAATTTGGACAATGGATGATGGCTGCTGTTGCGCTGTTACCGATGAGTGTACAACAAGCAGTCTCTGTATCATATGATGTCTTCTTCTTTGTGACGGTTTTCTTGACCTTCTCGTTGGTGACTAATCTAGTGACCCATCAGGATCGATTAAAGTGGCGGGACTATCTTCCAATTGTTTTAGTAATTTGTTTACTATTTTTAGCCAAGCAGTCTTCACTCGTCATGCTGTTTTATTTTTTAGCTCTACCTGTGAGTTTGGTAAGAACCAATTTTTTCACGTCTACTATTGATTCAATTTGGAAATTTTTTAATCGTCATCGTCTGATTTTTTTAGCTGTGATGGTCCTATCTTTCCTACTCTTTATACAGTATTATTTTAAAAATTATGATGGCTTGACTAGAGGCCTACAAGTTTTATTCAATACATTTTTTAGACCAGATATCAAAACGGATTTAGATGCGATTTTAGTCACGGGCGTTATAGGTAATTTTGGTTGGTTAACACATAGACTACCAGAGTGGTTTGTGATTTTAGATTTCATTTTCTTATTTTTGATATTGCTAAATGAAAAACCAGTTAAATTGCAAAATCGCTTTGTTTTTATGAGTTCTATGGTATTCATCGGTAATATTCTTATGGTCTCTTTAACCATGTTTTCGGCTTGGACAATTGGTATTCTTAAGCTATTTGACATCATGTTTGTGTCGGGGGAACAAGGAAGATACTACACGCCTTTTCTGATTTGTTTGATACCACTAGGGATTTATCTTAAAAAATATATCACTGTTAAAATGTCGAATTTAGTGATGAAACGTTTGTTTGTCGGAATGCTATTGGCTAACTTTGCTTATTTTGTCATCTTGACCTTGCTATTTTATTATACTGATGATGGTGGTTCGCAGTTTATCATCCAGTTTTCTTCATGGATTCGAGGGCTAATTTAATGGAACACACTTTTGTTATCTGTGCATACGGTGATTCACCGTTTTTGGAAGCTTGTATCCAGTCTTGCCTCAATCAAAAATCTGTGAAATCAAATCGTTCCAAAATCGTCCTCTATACCAGTACACTAAGTGATCAGATAGAGACCCTATGTCAAAGCTATCAAATCGAGTTATTTGTTAAAAAGGGTGGTGGCATTGGAATTGACTGGAATAACGCTTTATCAGTCGTTGATACCAAGTATGCAACCATTGCCCATCAAGATGATCTTTACCTTCCAGAATACGGTGAAGCCGTATTATCTGAATTTGAGCAACAGGGAGATATGAATCTTGTTTTCACAGACTATTGTGAAAATGATGCGCAAGGTCAGTTTAGGCCTCGTCATTTGAACTTGAAAATCAAGACTTTTGGCTTAAAGCTCATGTCTTTGTTTCAAAATAAGATATATCAAAGAAGAATTTATGCGTTTGGTAATTTTATCTGTTGTCCAGCAGTGTCCTATAATTTGGAACGCTTGTCAGATTTTCAGTTTGATATATCCTTAAAAATGGTAGTGGATTGGGATGCTTGGGAACGTATCATGAAACGTCAAGGAAAAATTAAATTCATTTCTAAGCAACTCATGGTACATCGCATACACGAAGATTCTGAGACAACGGCTAATACTGAAAATCAAAATCGAGAAGTAGAAGAGTTTATAATGTATCAACGATATTGGCCAAAGCCGATAGTTAAACTGCTCATGAAATATTATGTCAAAAATCAAAAGGCTAATGACAAGCCCTAGAAGGATTTATGATATAATGGGGAAAGTATGAGTTATTGGGAGAAAAAATGAAAAAAGAAAAAATCCTCTTAATTATTCCCGCCTATAATGAATCTGAGGGGATTGTAGATGTTGTGGCACAGGTAGCTGCTTATTGCCAGAAGAGTCCTTATCACATAGATTATTTGGTTATCAATGATGGCTCTACAGATAATGAAGAAGCATTATTGTTATTACATAAAATTCACCACGTTGAACTGGTTCAAAATTTAGGTATTGGTGGTGCTGTTCAAACTGGATATCTATATGCACAAAGAAAAGGTTATGATATCGCTGTGCAATTTGATGGTGACGGACAACATGATATTGAATCTCTACCGCAATTGTTTGCACCAATTATCAATGGGGAAGCTGATTTTACAGTAGGTTCACGATTTGTATCGGATAGTGTTTCGGATTTTAAATCAAGCGGAGCGAGACAATTAGGGATAAAAATCTTATCCGTCTTGATCAAATGGACCTCAAGAATTAAAATTAAAGATGTTACAAGTGGCTATCGTGCAGGGAATAAAAAAGTGATTGACCAGTTTGCTGAACGCTATCCCAGTAAGTATCCTGAGCCTGAGAGTTATATGCATTTGTTTGCAAAAGGAATCAGAGTGAAAGAAGTCGGTGCTCGTATGTTTGAGCGCAAGACAGGAGAATCTAGCATTAATTTTAAAAAAGCGGTGGGCTATATGATTGATGTATCTTTATCGATTTTGATAGCATCCTTGCTAGAAAAGGAGAAATAGGATGATGCCTTTACAATTGCAGATTATTGCGATTATTTTATCTGTTATTTTCTTTGGTCTAACCATTCAATTAGTCCGTAAGGGGCGAGCGGAAGTGAGACAGATGCGAAAATGGTTATTTTTAGCAGTCATAATGTTAATTGGTGCGTTAGTACCGGGAATCGGTACCAGAATTGCTAAGATGCTAGGTATTGTGAATCTGACATCGCTAGCTTTATTCACCTTGACGGGTGTTTTATTAATCTTTTCATTGAATGCACACATGTCCTTGATTAATGCGGAGAAACAAATCAAATTGTTGACGCAAGAAGTGTCATTGTTGAAAAAAGAAGTGCGAGAAGATAAGGAAAATAGTAGAAAGACATCTTTATAAATTCTGATTAAAAACGCATTCGTTTTTATCAGTTTGGGAGCAAGTATGATATTTCCTATGGTGTTTATATCTATGCTTTCGTGATCCAACAAATCATTTATCAGTTAACTAATGGGATCTTACCATTTGTAATGAATATTTTTTTGTCGGTATTGTTCACACTTCCATGTGCATTTCTATCTTATGTGTGCATTGAAAAGCCAGTAATGAGGTTTAAATCGTCATGACAAGTCTATTGCAATCAATTTCTAGAATTTATAAGCTGAACATCCCTAATATTTTTTATTGGTCACCTAAAATTACCCTACCGAGAATTTTATCCTGTCATTTTAGATGGTTAGCCATCTTAATGCCAATTAAAAGTCTTAAAAATGGGCTGTTTAAGCTGGCTTACTTTTTTGAAAAGCGATGCTATCACAATATCAAGTTACGACTCAAAAAAGATTTTTCAGCAGAACTTACACAAATTGCTACAAATTATCAACGGCAATATGTAAAAAATCAAACCGTTTGGTATTCATGGTGGCAGGGCATGGATGCGGCACCAAAACTTGTAAAGGCCTGTATTAAGCAAATGCAACAACAGTTTCCGAAAGGGACGCAATTTATTAATATTGATCAATATAACTTTGAAGAGTATGTGACACTGACACCAAGGATTTTAGATTTATTTAAAACAGGTAACATGACGCACGCACATTTTTCGGATCAGTTGAGGATGAATCTACTTGCCAAACATGGTGGGATATGGCTTGATGCGACTTTGTGGATGAATCATAAGCAAGACAGAGAAATCTTTGATATACCTTTCTTTTCTTACCGTGCCATGAAAAGTTTGCCAATTGCAAGTGATCATGGTATGATGCAAGGTAATTGGCAGTTGTATTTATTAGGTGGGACGAATACCTATTTTTACCAAGCTTTGAAAATTTTAAATGATGCCTATTGGCAACGGTATAGCAAGGTGATGCACTATTTGCAATTAGATAAGATGATAGATATTCTTTTTGAAGTATTACCTGAGTCGGCAAAAGATATGCAGAAATTACCTATGCATAATCATGATCCAGGTGATCTTTTAGCAGGAGGCTATCCAGATAGCTTATCACAAATCGCTACAGATCAAGTGATGGCTGACATAGCAAACGATTTTTCGTTTATTAAGCTATCTTGGAAAATACAAGTTCCTGAAAAACGAGATGGACATCTCACTATTTTTGGGAAATTGGTTAAGTGAGATGATAAAATGAGTAATAATAAAATAGATATTGTTGTATCTTGGTTAGATGATACAGACGCGTCATGGCAAAAAGAGTTTCAATACTACAAAAATCTTGAAAACAAAGAAATCAATGCCAAATCAGCCAATAATGATGCCCGGTTTAGAGATTATGATACTTTTAAGTATTGGTTTAGAGCGATAGAAAAAAATGCAACTTGGGTTAATCGTATTTATCTAGTGACTTGTGGTCATTTGCCAAAATGGCTCAATGTTCAACATCCTAAGTTGACTGTGGTCAAACATTCAGATTTTATACCTGAGGCATATTTACCCACATTTTCGAGTGACACGATTGCTTTAAATTTACATCGTATTAAAGGGTTAAGTGAAAATTTTGTCTATTTTAATGACGATATGTTTTTAATTAACCCAACAAAATCGACAGATTTTTTTAAAAATAACATACCTAGAGATATGTTAACCTTGATTCCTGCAACGACTTCTGAACAGTTTAATCATTTTACGATTAATAACATGTCGCTCATTCATCAAGAGTTTTCAAAAAAGGATATTGTAAAGAAAAACTTTTTTAAAATGATTCATTTTAAAACTGGTATTCGTTATTTAGGTACAACCTTGTTACAGTTGCCTTACCCCAATATCTCAGATATCATGCATTTTCATTTGTCAACGCCTATGAATAAGTCAATTTATGAGAAATTATGGGCAAAGCATTTTGAAACGTTTGATAAAACTTGTAAACATAAGTTTAGAGAAATATCTGATGTGACAGATTGGTATATTCGTTTATATTCTTTGGTAATTGGAAATTTTGAACCAGCTAGAATGCATAAGTTTGGTAGATTTGTGAGTATCAAGCAAGTGACGTCGTTTGAACCTTTATTTCAATCTAAATATAAAGAATTATGTTTGAATGATGATACAGATTTAACAGATGAAGCATTTGGAACTATCATTGAACGAATGAAGACAGCTTTTGAAAGTAAGTTTCCTGAGCAATCAAGTTTTGAAATATAGGAGATATTATGAAAATAATTGCAGGGATAGTTACTTTTTATCCTAATCTTGAGAGGTTAAAAGAGAATATAGATGCCATAGTAACTCAGGTAGATCATGTGATTTTGGTAGATAATGGCTCTGAAGATTTAAAAAAATTAGATGCGTTGGTTGAAAGCTATAAACAAGTTGACTTGATCAAACTGTTTGAGAATAAGGGAATAGCATTTGCCTTAAATAGGATTGGTAAATTTGCGGTTGAAGAAAAAGCTGATTATTTTTTGACACTTGATCAAGATAGCGTTGTAATGCCAGGGCTTATAGAAGCTTACCAAAATTATATTGATTTGCCGAATTTAGGCTTGCTAAATTCAATTCATCAAGATAGAAATTTGAGTGATAACGATAACCCCACAACTGAAGTTGTTGAAAAAGATTTAATGAGGACTTCCGCAAGTTTGATGCCAACCGCTTTATTTGAGGAGGGATGTACTTATGATGAACGTTTGTTTATTGATAAAGTGGATTTTGATCTCAATATTCGACTTAGACAAGAGGGATACAAGTTATATGAGATTCCTTATTATGGTTTATTACATGAGCTAGGCGATATTAAGACACACCATATACTAGGTTTTAAAGTAGTTACCTATAATCATTCGGCTTTTAGACGTTACTACATTAGTAGAAATACGATTCTACTGATTAAAAAATTTGGATTGAACAGAAATACTTTTGTTTTTTTAATCGGAGATATAGGCAAAGAAGTTAAAACATTACTTTTTGAAGAAGATAAAATCAAAAAAACAAAAGCAATTTTCAAAGGTTGGATTGATGGCTTAAAATTTAAAATGAATTAAATACCAATCTATCAAACATAGTAACAGCTATTAAAAATGGATGGGGTAGTTATCCTTGTCAAGGGACGGAGTGAATGGAATGCCTGTAACAAATTCTCAAAAAGCAGTTAAAAATATCATGATATCATTTGGAACGCAAATGATACTATTGATTTTAAAGTTTGCAGTTCAAACCTTATTCATCGTTAATTTGGGCCAACTTTATATTGGGACCAACAGTTTATTAACAAATGTTTTTACTGTTTTCTCTTTTGCTGAATTGGGTTTGGGGACGGCAATTTCGTTTAACCTATATCGACCGATTGCAGAGCATAATAAGGCTAAAATTTCAGCCTATATGCGGTTTTATAAACATGCCTATGAAATTATCGGGGTTACGGTTGCGGTTTTAGGCCTTGCCTTTATGCCTTTTATCCAAACATTAATTAAAGGTGAAGTAGTAGAGGGCCTTCCTATTATTTACCTGCTTTTTCTTTTGAATATCGTGTTCTCTTATTTTTTCACCTATAAGAGAACGCTTTTAACAGCCATTCAAGAAGAGTATAAAAACCAATTAAATATCTTTTGGTTTACCGTTATTCAAATGACTCTACAATCTTTGATCTTAATTATTTTTAAAGATTTTATTCTTTATTTAGTTATCCAAGTCATCTGTAGCTTCTTATCAAATTTTATGATTTCAGGATTAGTAGACAAGGAACATCCTTACTTAAAAGACTATCAAAATGAACGTATTACAAAAACTGAATTTAATGTCATTAAGCGGAACGTCTTAGAGCTTTTGGGAGCAAAAATAGGTAGTATTGTTTTATCTTCAACTGATAATATTCTCATTTCTAAATTTATAGGATTAGCTGTAGTAGGTCAATATGCCAATTATTTACTCATTACGTCCAGTATTACATTTGTCGTCAATAAGACAATCAGTTCGGTTATTGCGAGTATTGGGAATATGTCGATTAGAAATGCTAAAATTGACAATATCAGGACTTTCTATCAAGCTTATTTCTTGAATTATTTAGCAGCAATAGTAATTTCATCAGGTCTTTTGACTCTTTTAACACCTTTTATTCAGGCTTGGGCTGGAAAAGATTATGTTATGGGGTTCTGGATACTCTTGTTTACAGTTTTAAATTATTTAATTAATCAAATGCGTCAAACTATAAACGCTTTTATGTTTGCCTATGGTACCTTGCAATTTCAAGGGGCTAAGTCAATCATAGAAGCATTAACAAATTTGGTTCTTTCAATTATTTTAGTAACACAAACAAATTTTGGAGTTGCAGGTATTCTTTTAGGAACCTTACTTACTAATATTTTTATTAACAGTTGGTTTGAAGCATTTCAGGTATTCCGGTTAGGTTTTAAACATCCTGTCAAGCAATTTCTAATATATAACTGGTGCCATCTCATACTAGCAACAGTCTTTATTCTTGTAATTTATTATTTGGTGTCCTTTGTAGAATTGAACAATATTTGGTTAACGGTTGGTGCGAAGGGTATCGTAACGCTTTTATTGGATATACTTGTGATTGTCCTACATGCCAAAAGTCCATATTTTGATATCATCAAAAAAGTAATCGTCAAATAAAACAGTGTAAACCATCCGTAAAATGGGTGGTTTATACTGTGTGTTCACTCATGGCTTACAGAATGTGACTAAAGAGCTCTATAAAAAGTCCTTCCTTTTATAATGTAAGTTACTGAGCAACAGCTTCCCCTGTTCAAGTCGGCTGTCACTTCAAATTTCAATAAATGTGCTACATGTTCAAATCATGAAAAGGTTTGATACTAAATACGTTGAATACCATCATCTCAATTATAATTGGAAACATCTGCTAAAAAATTATGAAGATCCTTCTGATACGGCATTACGTCCTTTACGCAAGTGGACTTCTAGTCGGAAGTTAATTTAACAACTGATTATTACAGTCTGGTAGACTATCATGTCTAGCAAGTCTTACAACTATCAAGCGATCATTTCTGGAACAAAGACGCTCAATCATTTTTCATTTTGGTTGTCTCATTCAATACAGAGGTGCTACCTGAAATATTCGATAAGAAATATAAATTTTTATTGTGAAAAAGGCATCCATTAAGTTATCGTTTGAGCTAGACTACTCAAACGACTGTTTGGAGGGAATGACTAACAAAATCAAAGTCATTAAACGTGTGACTTATTGCTTTAGAAACTTCAAGAAACCCATGCTCTTCATAAATAAAACCTTAGCACTAAACAGTTACTTGCTTTACAGATGAAACTATTTTTTCACACAACTTGACGAAGAACCGAAATATGCCATCGCTAAACTGAACTTCATACTCTTTAACGCCTAATTTATCAATCGATATATTGTGTCTCTATTGTTCATGCATATATTTAGCATCTGTTTTTCATTCATTCAATAGTTGAAACATAACAACCATCCGCCCAAAATCATGAGTGAACTTTTTTATTTAGATAATTCCTAAAGCTTGACACTGAAATTTGGGTAGAATGATCATTAGCATATGAACGTGATCTGATGTTATTATAAATGACTTACCGTCTATATTTTTTGTAAATACAATGTGGTATTTGCACATCCACTTTGAATGTGATAAACTACAATTGGAATTTTCCATTTTCTTATTCTTTTCTTTAAGAGCCCGAATACGCTTATTATACTAGAGGTAAGAAATGGAGACTATAGATCTGGTTAGTCATCTATTCAATGGAAGGGGTATTCGTCCTTATAAGGACGAATGACCAGGTATCATAATAAAAATAACTCATTTTTGTCTTTTAAAATATAAATATCTATCCTATTAGTATACATCTATCTTAGAGGACTTGCATTGTATATCAGAATGTTTTATAATTAGTTGAATATTTATGGGTTTTAAGTCTGTAAAGACGGGGATTTTAGGAAGATTAGGGCAGTTTTCTGAAACTAAAGAGATGGATTCAGGAATAAGAAAGGGATTTTTTGTGACAACAATGGGGATGTTAAAGAAGTGGATTATAAATAGTGGCGGCTACATTTTTTTGATTGCCATTGTTGCTGCTTTGGTCTGTAAAGTGACCTTATTTAAATCTGGCGTTTTAATTGTTAACGATGTGGATTTTCATTATGCAAGAGCCATGTCCACCATACATGCTTTAATGGATCATCAAATTGTACCCCAGTTGGATCCAACAGCAGTTAATGGCTTCGGGTATTCATGGAATCAGTTTTATGGTCCCCTACCAACATACTTTATTGCTGCTGTTTTTTTTGTGACTAAAAATATTGGCTTTAGTGTTAATCTGGTTAGTTTTATCGCAGTTTTTTTGATTGGTTGGATGATGTTTCGTTATATTAACTATCGGACGCAATCAAAAGCATCTGCCTTAGTCGCATCTTTAATGATGATGACCAGTACTTCTGTATTAGTTAATCTATATCTATTTACAGGATATGGCTCGTTATTTGCACTCTTTTTTGCTATCATGGCCTTATATGGGATTCAAATTATTTTAGACGAAGAGCAGAACTTTCGAGGCATTATGATGTTAGCTGTTGGTGGCTCTGGCATGTTATTGAGTCATTCTTTGACTTGCTTCATCATGTTGGTTTACATTGTCTTATTGCTTTTGTGGCAGGTCAAGTCTAGTTTTAAAAAAATTAAACCGTTTATCTTAGCTGCTTTATTGAGTTTTGGGTTATCTGCCTATTTCTTGTTACCTTTTGTTGAATTGAAACGGTTTAATCTTTATAACCAATTTAACGAGAATTTTTTACACGTTTTTATGTGGAAAAATCCGGGTGCCCTGAATTCATCTAGACTGTCATTTGATAAAATGCTCTTTCCAGAAGATTTTGGTGTGACAAATTTCCCAAATGTTTTGTTATTTATTTCTTTGATTCTTTGTATTGGTTTATTGATTAAAACTAAATCAAATCAGCAGGAAACAAGGCTAAAAAATTCTCAGATCATTATCTTTTTGCTATTTGGTTTTAGTGTTTTTGTTTTATGTAGTACTTGGATTGATTGGACGAAAATGCCTAGCATTTTTTGGACTATGCAGTACACGACTCGAATTGTGTTCTATGTATCGGGAATCGCATTTTCAATATTTATTGGTTTGGCCTATAATAGATTAACGGAAGTGATGCCTAAGGTCTTAACGTTGGTGACAACTGTAATACTGGTAGGGATTAGCTTAGGTTTGGGGCAAGCAAGTATTTATTCCAAGCATAATATTTATACTGTGAATTATAATCGTTTAGCAGGTGTTGATTCAAATTATTCTATCAATGGTCAAGAACGGTTGAAAACAGCAATTGGTGAATTTTTCCCAACAGCTATTGGCACTCAGGATAAATCATTAACGGCTATTATTATGGAGGCTAAACACGCTTTTTGGTTCTCAAATGAGTATATTTACCCGAATTTAGAAAAAAGAAAAGTTAAAGGTTATTTAGATTTAGATACCAAAAAGCAAGCTACTATTGATAATTTAACAACGAGTAAATTCAGATCTCAGATAACGTTTGATGTTAAAAAAACTTCAAAGATTACTAGGATTGAGTTACCTAAAATTTATTATCCCGGTTATAAAGCATACAGTAGTCTGAATGGTAAGAAAGAAAAATTACTTGTTCAACCCTCTAAAAATGGTTACGTTCAGATTAATTTACCGAAAGGGACATCGGGTAAAATTGTGGCATACTATGGTCTCTCTCGAGCTACTGTCATCGGTCTGCTACTTACTAGGATAACGATTATCATGATCATTGTCTGGACCTTGAAGCAAACGTATCGTAGAAAGAAAACAGTATGAAAAAATTATCTGTAGTTATCCCCTGTTATAATGAACAAGAGACCATTGCGATTTACTTAAACGAGATGAAAAAAATAGAGTCTGAGTTACCCTTTGCTTTTGAATATATCTTTATAAATGACGGGTCAAAAGATGATACCCTATTGATATTACGCGAAGTTGCTGACCGCTACGATAATGTCAATTTTATTTCATTTTCAAGAAATTTCGGAAAAGAAGCAGCTTTGTTGGCGGGTTTAAAAGCAACGACAGGTGATTTCATTACTGTCATGGATGTTGATTTACAAGATCCGCCGGAATTACTTCCGCAAATGTATCAAAAGATTCAGGAAGGCTATGATATTGTCGGTACGCGACGTTCTAGTCGAACGGGTGAACCAGTCATTCGCTCATTTTTCGCAAAAAAATTCTATCAAGTCATCAATCAGATATCAGATACAGAAATGGTAGATGGTGCGCGTGATTTTCGACTGATGACGCGTCAGGTAGTGGATGCAATTTTAGAGTTAAATGAGATCAATCGTTTCTCAAAGGGCATTTTTAGTTGGGTCGGCTTTGATACCTACTATATTTCTTTTGAAAATCGTGAGCGCTCAGCAGGTGAAACAACTTGGAATTTTTGGTCTCTTTTTAAGTACTCCCTTGAAGGCATCATCAATTTTTCTGAAGCACCTCTGACTTTTGCGACATTGGTTGGAATTGGTAGCTGTGTGATTTCTATATTAGCCATGCTTTATTTCTTTTTGGATAATTTAGTGAAGCAAAATCCAGTTCCAGGTTGGCCATCGCTTGTTTGTATTATCTTATTCTTGGGAGGTTTACAACTTTTTTGTCTGGGAATTGTTGGAAAATACATTGGTAAAATTTTTACAGAAGTTAAGAAACGACCAAATTACATTATAAAAGAGAGCCATTTCAAAAGTGAAGATTAACATTTGACTGTTGAAAAGGGTTTTCAATTTTAAAAGTAGTTTGCTCATAGAGAAATAGAAACATGGTAAAGCCATGTTTTTTATTTATCATAAATTTATTAATTTAAATGCTTTTGTGTTATAATTAATTAAATAAAGATGAGG
>Ga0065701_1003795_pt1 | contig 19200 bp, 13 predicted proteins | sample Biomet1_FD_59088 | JGI IMG/M metagenome (GOLD analysis project Ga0065701, IMG submission 59088) | Microbial communities from bioreactor (seeded with anoxic lake sediment) at LBNL, California, USA - Biofuel metagenome 1 version 3... | ecosystem: Engineered > Bioreactor > Anaerobic > Unclassified ...
AGAAATGTACTCAAAATCGACGTCGTTGAGCTGATCCAGAAGCGTATTCTTTTGTGCTGTCTCTCCAAAAACATTCGTAGTGGTCGGTGTTGAGAAAGGCGATGCCAAAAAGAGACTGTAAATCACATTATCGGTGGTACTGCTCGTACCCATGCTCAACCAATTCTTATTGGTACGGGCGGTATAGATATTGGACCCAAAACGGACACGGTCACTCAATTTATAGTCCATGTTCATGCGGGTACTGAAACGTTTGAATTCCGTATTGATCAATATACCATTATCGTCCGTGTAATTTCCAGATATGGCCATCTTCAACCGATCGGTTCCACCATCCACCGAAAATTGATGATTCTGAGTCATACCTGTCTGAGTTGCCAGATCAATCCAATCCGTTCCCGTACCGGTATAAGCCAGTTGTGCTTCGGTATAAGGAGAACTTCCGGTGCTGCCTGCATCTTTCCAGGTTTTCATATCATACGTCATAACATCCTGTGCATTCATCAGATTCCACGGATTGTTGAGCGTTTTTGAAGAAATGTTGTAGGAATAGTTGGCATTGTAACGTCCGACTGTTCCTCTTTTGGTGGTAATCAAAACAACACCGTTCGCTCCTCTTGCTCCATAGATAGCCGTTGCAGCTGCATCTTTCAGGATCTCAATAGATTGAATATCTTCCGGGCTTATTTGATTGCCTATGCTGGTCTGAAATCCATCGATGACGTACAACGGGTCGTTGCTTGAACTAACGGAAGACGCACCACGAATACGTATGGTCAAACCTCCTCCAGGCTCTGTGGAATTCTGACGTACCTGAACACCGGCAGCCCGTCCTTTGATAAGCTGGGCAGTATTGGTAACAACACCAGCCTTGATGTCTTCTGCCTTTAAGGATGAGATGGATCCTGCCACATCACGCTTGCGGGTTACACCGTAACCAACAACCATAACCTCATTCAAGTCAACGGCACTTTTACCCATCTTTACGACAAGCTTGGAATCCTCCTTCTTTAAAAGAATCTTTTGGGTATTTTTGCCCATGTAGGATACGACCAACGTTTGGCCTATTTTTGCCTGGATGGTGAACTTCCCATTAACATCAGAGGCCGTACTGGCATTGGTCCCTTCTACCAAGACAGTTGCTCCGATAATCGGTTCAGTTCCTGAGTCATCAAGAACAAGCCCGCTAATGACTTGCTGAGCAAGCCCCTTGCTGCTTAACAGAACCAACAGCATTGTTAAACATAAACGAAATTTTCTCATAGATTATAGTATTAAATTTAATTTTGAACATTTTTTGTAGTTACACAATCAAAATTTGGTGCATGTTTATAAAAACATCACGGAAAAATACGATTAATTTTTAGGTTGTATCCATTTTCAAAAATTATTAGGTTTTAAGATTATCATTTATTGTTTTCCCAAATCAATGATGGGTAGATGGCCGCATTCTTTTTAAGTTGCGACAGGGCGCTTTCAAAACGTTTAAAATCTTTATTCTGTGGTAGAGTCCAAAAATCTTCAGCATAAGCAGCAACACGAGGGAATATCTGGTTGTACATGGATTGGACGTCTGGAATTTCTTCACTCCACAACAGACATTCGCCTCCAACGATCTTACTCTTTAGATTTTCAGGTAAACCTTACAGGAATAGGATTAAAGGAATAAGATTTTTCAAGGGGTAACATTTCATAGGTATAATCCAGATAGGTAGAAGCATGAAAAGAGTTTACAACATCATACCCCTCCTCAGCCGTTTTCTGAATCAGGCTGAGATCGCCCTTCCAGAATTGAACAAGGGTACCCTGAGCCAGTTTGCTGTTGGCGTTCGTGGTATCTGTAAGCTGATAATCATTTACCTTGGCTCCGGTTATCTCATTCCAGCCGATCATCCGGGCTCCCTTGTCCTTGATAAAGCGAGAAAGGTTGTTTGTAAATTGCACTTGCAGATCGGACGGACCAGCTATCCGGTTGTTTTTCATGTAGTCCTGAACAAATGCCGACTGTTCCCATTGATCGTAGCGGACTTCATCTCCTCCGATATGAATAATGTGTGCAGGAAACAACGGAATAAGCTCATCCACAACATCTTCAATAAAGCCTANGACTTTGGGGTCAGCCACATTGTAAATATCGTAATGTTTGGATCCGAAAAAACAAGAAACTTTGATAGAATCTCCGGTAACCCCAAGCCAGGGGTAGGAAGCAATGGCAGCCGTGGCATGTCCCGGCATCTCAATTTCCGGGATGATGGTTATATGCCTCTTGCTGGCATATTCAACAATTTCCTTGATATCTTCCTGAGTATAGAAGCCACGATGAGGAACACCATCGTATTTTGTACCCAAATATCCTCCAATCTGNGTTGAATCGCGGTAAGACCCAATTTCCGTCAGCTTCGGATACTTCTTTATTTCGANACGCCATCCTTGATCGTCGGTCAGATGCCAGTGAAAGACGTTCATTTTTTGTCGTCCCAGCCTGTCCAGCAGATCTTTCACCACTTCTTTTCCTTTAAAATGACGACTTTCATCCAGCATGAACGACCGCCACTGGAAAGCAGGATAGTCTTCAACAGCCATTTTTTGTAAAACAAGGGCGTCTTTTTCTTTACGGAGAATTTGCAAGAGGCTTTGCACACCGTAATATATTCCGCTGTTTTCAGCAGCAAGAATCTTTACTCCTTTGGAATCTACGGTCAGTTCATATGCTCCTGCAGGTTTTGAGGCCAATTTTTTATCGATGGAAAGCATAACGTTTGCACGGCTTTTTTTATTGATAGAAGCATTTGATTTATACTCATTCAGAAGACAATCCTTTAATATGGAAGCTTCGTTCAACAATCCCGGAGAACAAACAATATTTACGGATTTTCCCCATTTTAATTCACCTTCACCGTATTTGACAGATTGAGGTGCTGGAATAATAAGGGCTTTTTCTTGTGCAAAAACGGAAACACAGAAAAAAGACAGAACAAATAATAAAATGTGCGATTTTTTCATCAGATTGAATACATTAATGGATTATTTCCCCGGGTTATCCAATTTCCCAAAGTATCCGGTTGTACAGAAGGAAGCTGTTACGGGTAAGGATTTATCAGTTATTATAGGGTTGGAACTTTACAAAATCGAACAAACAGTAGTTGTCCTGAGTGGCGAGGTGATCACCGATAAAAGAGAGGTTTTCCAAACTACAGAAAATATAGAAAGGCGTTTCGCTGCCAAACTCGGTCTGCACGGAAGCCACCACTTTATCGTTTATTATCCACGATAGGTAATATTTACCGTTTACATTCTGCAAGTCCATAGTCAAATCGTACCATTTGTTGGCCTTGACCAGACTAAACCGTTGAAACGCCGGATTGTCCTGACAGGTGAGATAAGCCACCAAATCGGAACTTCCAGCCGATAAGGATTTACGTACACTTGCTTTGCCGTATCCTATTTCAAAATCAATCTCATGGTGGTCATCGGAATAAAGAAATGCTCCCACACTACAGCAGTCGCCAACTCCAGGCATCGGAATATAAACTCTCCAGGTATATTTGCCAAAAGCATAAATCTTATCCAACGTCCGGAATTTCGGTCTTTCACTGGTTTCTTTATGGGTAATAAAACGAAGCGTATCATTCTGCATCGTGTATCCTGTTTTATCAACAACAGTCGGTGACTCGGTGCCCCAATAGGTCAGGTTGGTAAAATCCCACAGTACAGTGCCGGCGGCATTGTCCACGACCAATCCATTGGCTGGATCACTGCTGGGAAATGTAAATTTATAGGAAGTCTTTGAAGACTCATCTTCATTTTCACACGCAAAGAGCGTGGTACATATAAAGACCGTGATCCCTATCACGATGGGAGAAATGTAGTTTATTTTCATGCTTTTTTGGTATTATTAACGATTGATGCAAATTTAGTCCTAGTCTTCTTTGAGAATGTCCAGAATCATTCCTATGATGTCCTTTCCTGTACTTATTCCAAATTGAATTTGAAAAATATTCCGATATTATTCATCCATTTCATACGGAATTATTACCTTAGCGCAGACAGAAATCCATGCGGGGGAACTTTGTCTTGTGTCAACATCACAAGCGGATAAAAAATGGTTTATAACCATCTAGATCAAAGATCACAGTCATGAAGAAGTCAATTGTCCCACATCTATTGTTGCCTTTCTTATTGAGTATGATAAGCGTATTCAGTATAAAAGGCAGTAATCCCAATTATTACTTCAGACAAATATCTATTGAACAAGGGCTGTCGCAAAACACCGTAAACAGCATTCTGGTCGATTATAAAGGTTATTTATGGATCGGCACGAACTCGGGGCTGAACTCCTTCAACAGAAATGAGATTAGCATTTACCTTCACGACAGAAACAACGTTTCGTCCCTTCCTGGCAACAAAATCCTTTTTGTCGCCGAAGATTCCCTGAACAATTTATGGGTCTCCACAAACAATGGGCTGGTATTGTACGACCGTATAAACAAAATCTTTATACCGGTATCGCCGAAAAGGACCATCCAGGCATACAGCTATATCCTTTTAAAAGAAGGTATCCTGTTTTCTTCCGATGGATACCTTTATAAGTACTGCTACAAGAGCAAGCTTCTAAAGCGCATTCACATCAAAGGAAAACCTTTCGGGTCCAATATTTATTTCAGCAGGATGCTGCTTTTCAACAAAAATACACTCATACTTACAAGCAACGATTCCAAGGTCTGGTTGTACAACCTGCAGAAAAAAACGATGAGAATGTTCTTCTCCTGTACAAACAAGATCATGGCATCGTTTGTGGATAAGAACGGACGCTTTTACCTTTCTTATTACAAGGATGGAATCCGGTGCTTCTCCCCCAAAGGAAAAGAACTGTACCACCTGACAACAGCCAACTCCGGTCTGACAAACAACATCATTCTGGACATCGCCCTTCACCGTGGCAAGATATGGCTGGGGACAGATGGTGGCGGCATTTGCATTTTTGACCCTGCCGATCCCAAACAAATAACCTCCTTGCAGCATAAATCCGGAGATTCAGGGTCGCTTCCCAACAATTCCATTAAAGTCTTGTGTGCCGACAACAAAAACAACATTTGGGCAGGAACGGTAAGAGGCGGCATGTTCGGGGTTCAGGAAGTACCGATACGGACATACAGGGATGTGCCCCTGATGAACAATAAAGGACTGAGCGAAAAGGTGGTAATCAGCCTTTTCGAAGATCAGGATGGCATGTTATGGATAGGAACGGACGGCGGAGGAATCAACAAGTACAATCCCTACACCGACCAGTTCCATCATTATCCTAACCACTTACGGAGACAAGATCGTTTCAATCACGGACTTCTCTCCCGACGAACTGTTACTCTCCGTTTACGAAAAAGGGCTTCTGATATTCAACAAGAAAAACGGCAAATACAGTCCCTTCACCCTTATCAACGAAACAATCAACACCAAAGAATGCTTTATGGAATACGTACCATTTGCTTACCGTATTTCAGAAGACAAAATCTGCATATTATCCCGAAACCCATACATTTACAACAGCAGACAAAAGACTTTTTCGATCATCCAGTCTAAAGACCGTTCCCTCTATCTGGGAGCGATGAAGCTTATCTATAACAGTGAGAAATACTTCTATCTGGTAGGTCAGTACAGCCTCTTTGAAGTTGAAAAAAGCACAAACATCCTGCGGAAAATTTACACGACTTCTCCCTTGGAAATCATCAATGCAGCATGCTCCGATGGCAAAGGAAATTTCTGGATAGGGACGGATTCTGAGTTGAGCTGTTACGACTCAAGGAAAAAGAAAGTCCATCACATTCAGACCAGGCTCTTTGCCAATATCACAACATTGCTTCTGGACAACCAGAACCGTTTATGGATAGGAGCGCAAAACATGTTGTTTTCCTACAGCACAACCAAGAAAAATTTTGTCGTCTTAGGAGAATCGGATGGTTTCACCGCCAACGAGCTCATTTTCTCACCCATACTCTCCAAACATACCGGCAATATCTACATGGGCGGAATCTCCGGACTGGTCAAGATAGACAGCAAAGTTCCCTACAAAGACGAAAGCCAGCCTCTCATAGAGCTTAGCGACCTGTTGATTGACGGAAATACCTGTTTGAGCAAGATCAACCAAAAAGATCCTTACATTAAGGTTCCATGGAATTACAATTCCTTGATTGCAAAGATCCATACCCGTGAAGCAGACGTCTTCAGAAATGTCCTGTTCCGTTATTCCATCCCAGAACTCAACAAAAAAGGCGTTGACAGCTACAACTCTACCATCGATTTTTCAAACCTTGCTCCCGGCGAATACACCATCATGATAGCCTGCAACACAAAAAGCGGCAAATGGACCAAACCAACCAAGCTTCTTTACATCATAGTCACACCGCCCTGGTATAAAAGATCGTGGGCCATCTGCATGTTCATCCTGATTGTCATCGGTTTTTCGGTTTCCATAGGCTACTCCATCATCAAGAAAAAGGAGAACAGGCTCAAGTGGAAAATGAAAGAACACGAGCAAAAAACGTATGAAGATAAAATCCGGTTCCTGATCAATGTCAGCCATGAGTTCAGGACTTCGCTCACACTCATTCACGCGCCTTTGAAACGGCTGTTGGAATCGTTCACGAACGTGTCTACTCCCAAGGAAGAATACCAGCACAAAGTGCTTGCCAGTGTATACAAGCAGACCAAGGAAATGAAGACCACCATAGACATGATACTGGATATCAATCAAATTGGAAATGTCGAAGAGAGGCTTCAGAAAAAAGTACATGTACTCAATGACTGGATAAGATCGGTGGTGGAAGACTTCCGTCTGGAACTGGATAGCAAGGAAATCGAGTTGGAATACCAATTGGACAAAAACATTGGGCAAGCATGTTTTGACGAAAATAAATGCAAGATCGTTCTTTCTAATTTTCTGATGAATGCCTTGAAATTCAGTTTCCAGCATAGCAAAATCGTTGTAACGACTTCCATGCAGAACGATTACATACGCATAGCCGTCACCGATCAGGGGCTGGGGCTGGACAACGTAGACCTCAGCAAGCTTTTCACCCGTTTTTACCAGGGCGAGCACGACAGAAACGGCAACGGTATCGGTCTTTCCTACGCCAAGGTTCTGATTGACATGCACAATGGAAACGTTGGCGCCTACAACAATGCAGAAAAAGGAGCAACCTTCTATTACGAGCTTCCCTTATGTATGGAAATGGAGGAAGCGCGCGATGAGACACCTGACCTGGCAATGGAAGAATACACGATGCCCGATGTTCAGGATGCAAAGCCCTATCCTACCGAGCAATATTCCATCATCCTTATCGAGGACAATATCGAATTGCTGACTTTCATGAGAGACGATCTGAAGAAATTCTTCAAAAGGGTCTATACAGCAACAAATGGGGAAAAGGGGCTGGAACTCATCAACGAAAAATATCCCGACATCATCGTGAGCGACGTCATGATGCCTCAGATGGACGGATACGAACTTTGCAAAAGAGTCAAGGAGACGCTGGATATCAGCCACATTCCCATTATTTTGCTGACAGCCAGGACAGACTTAAACAGTACTTCCATCGGATACAAGCTGGGAGCAGACGTCTATTTGCCCAAACCTTTTGAAATGGACACACTCATCCATGCCATCCAAAATCAGCTAAGATCGAGGGAAAAGACCCGAGAGCTTCTGCAAAAAGGCCTTGTCAGCAAACAACTTATCCAAAAGCTTACCACCAACAATGTGGACGAGAAATTTTTGAGAAAGCTAAATGCCACCATCGACGAGAACCTGAGGGATCATCATCTGGACGTCGATTTTCTCACCAAAAGCATGGGTATTTCCCGTACACCGCTTTACAAGAAAGTGAAAGTCCTGACCGGGCTGGGCGTCAACGACTATATAAACAATTACAGAGTCAACAAAGCCGAAGAACTGTTGCTAAACACGGAGATGTCCATCACCGAAATTTCCGATGAAACAGGTTTCAGCTATCAGAGATATTTCAGTACAATGTTCAAACAGCTCAAGGGAGTCACCCCAAGCCAGTTTAGAGAAAAACAGAATAAAAAAAGTGAAACAAACGATTCATAACAGAGACCATTACGTTCATTTAAAACATCAAGACCTTTTGCAACAGCTTGCAGAATGGACTTTCAATTCAATAATTTAACCGATTAATTATGCGCTTAATCATCCAGCCTGACACATCAGGCATTTCAACCTGGGTTGCCAATTACATCGCTCAGGAAATCAGAGACTTCGCCCCCACAGCCGAACGTCCGTTTGTCATTGGGCTTCCAACGGGATCAACTCCCCTGGGAACTTACCATAAGCTCATCGAGCTTTATAAAGAAGGGAAAGTGTCCTTCAAACATGTCGTTTCATTCAACATGGATGAATACGTAGGTATTCCCAAAGACCACCCTCAAAGCTATCACACCTTCATGTGGAAAAATTTCTTCAGCCACATTGACATTCTGCCTGAAAACACAAATCTTCTGGACGGAAACGCTCCAGACCTGGAAGCAGAATGCAAGGCCTACGAAAAAAAGATCAAAGCTTACGGTGGTATCCACCTCTTCCTGGGCGGCATCGGACCTGACGGTCATATTGCCTTCAACGAACCGGGCTCTTCCCTGCAATCACGCACGCGTAAGAAAACCTTGACCGAAGACACCATCATCGCCAATTCGCGGTTTTTCGATTTCAACGTCAACCTGGTACCGAAACATGCACTCACCGTTGGAGTGGGAACGATCATGGATGCCAAGGAAGTCGTGATCATGGCCAACGGACATTCCAAGGCCGTGGCTCTGCATCATGCTGTGGAAGGATCCATCAACCACATGTGGACCATCAGTGCCTTGCAAATGCATCCAAAGGGCATTATTGTCTGCGACGAAGCTGCCACCGAAGAACTAAAAGTGAGCACCTATCGTTATTTCAAAGATATAGAAAAGCTGTAGTCTATGAAAAGAACGAGGATAACGGTTCAGCCATTATCCAGTTCCAAAATACAAAAACAGCGTTGTAGAATCGACCAGCTGGCGGGAGCTGAGAAGAGGATGCTTCTGATTTTTTAAATACACTTTTTAAAACAAAAAAGAAGATGGAATTCGACTTAAGTTCCAAAATAACATTGGAGCGCATACCAGAACGTTATTACAGACCTATTGACATGATAGAAGGTCTGCGCCAGACTCGTTTCGAGAAACTTCGGACAAAAATTTACAAAGACTCCGAAGAAGGGGCGAATCAAATTGCCCAAAGCATTGCATCCCTGATCCGGGATAAACAAAAACAAGGTGTACCATGTGTACTCGGGCTTTCAGGAGGTTTCTCCACATTGGGTGTATACGAAGAATTGGCCCGTATGCATCAGGAAGATCATTTAAGCTTTTCAAACGTCATTGTATTCAACGTATCGGAGTTTTATCCGATCTATGACAGTGAAAGGCATTCAAATGCTTTGTTATTGCATACCCATTTGTTGGATAAGGTTGACATCAAGACTGAAAATTTCTTCACCCCGGACTCCTCCATCAATCGTTCCAATCTGGCAGAATTCTGTCACCACTACGAAACTCTGATTGAGGAAAAAGGCGGACTGGATCTGGTCCTGGCCAGTGTCGGACTGGTAGGCAACATTGCCTATAACGAGCCTGGTTCACAAACCAGTACATTGACAAGACTTATGCTTTTGGACGATGTTTCCCAAAGCGATCTGAAGAAATATTACAGTTCAGCATCCGAAGTGCCAAACAGTGCCATCACCATGGGGCTGGCCACCATCCTGAATGCCAGACAGGTCATTCTGGTTTCCTGGGGAGAACAAAAATCGGCCATCCTCAAAGAAGTCATTGAAGGACAAATGAACGACAGCGCCCCTGCCTCTTTCCTTCAGTTGCACAAGAACGCCGTGGCATCCATCGATCTGGATGCAGCACAGCAGCTTACCCGTATCAGCCACCCTTGGCTGGTCGGTCCCTGCGAATGGACGGACATGCTGATCCGCCGGGCCATCGTATGGCTTTGCGAAGAGACGGGAAAACCTATCCTTAAGCTCACCAATAAAGACTACAACCAACATAGCCTGGATGAGCTTCTGGCTCTTTACGGCTCAGCTTACAACGTGAATATCAAAATATTCAACGACCTGCAGCACACCATCACCGGCTGGCCAGGCGGCAAACCGGATACCGACGACAGCAACCGCCCCGAAAGAGCCAAGCCTTATCCCAAGCGAGTGCTTATTTTCAGTCCCCACCCCGACGACGATGTCATCTCCATGGGTGGAACCTTCCAGCGCCTCATCGATCAAAACCACGATGTGCATGTAGCCTATGAAACGTCAGGCAACATTGCCGTAGGGGATGAGGAGGTTATCCGTTACGTTGCCCTGATGCAGCATGTTCAAGAACGTTTCGACCCTGAAAATAAGGCCTTGAGCAAGAAATATGCAGAAATCCTGAACTACCTGAGGAAGGAGAAGAAGCCAGGAGACCTTGACACCGCCGACATCCTGTTCGTCAAAGCACGTCTGCGCCGCGAAGAAGCCAGGTCTGCCGACCACTTTATGGGCATTAAACCCGAGAACGTCCACTTTCTGGACCTCCCTTTCTATGAAACGGGAACGGTGAAAAAAGGCAAGCTTAAAGAAGCAGACGTTGAGATTGTCATTGATCTCCTGAAAAAAGTGCAGCCGGATCAGATTTTTGTAGCCGGAGACCTGGCAGATCCTCATGGCACGCACAAGGTTTGTCTGGACGCAGCACTGGCTGCCATCCATGAACTGAAAAACGAACCCTGGATGAAGCAATGCCGCATCTGGATGTATCGTGGAGCCTGGGCCGAATGGGAAATTGACCGGATTGAGATGGCCGTACCCATGAGCCCCGAACAGCTAAGGAGCAAACGCAACACCATCCTAAAACACCAATCACAAATGGAAAGTGCTCCATTCCTAGGCAACGACGAACGTCTCTTCTGGCAGCGTGCTGAAGACCGCAACCAAACTACAGCTGCCCTTTACAACAATCTCGGACTGGCCTCCTACGAAGCCATCGAGGCTTTTGTGGAATACAAGCTGGAATACTAAAAAAACTATTTACTGATCGGAGGCTATTTTGAAAAAGATAGCCTCCGTTTTTTATGGCACACATCGTAAAATACGCTCATCCATATCAAATCAAGATTTCATCCTCCGAACTTCCCTCAAATGCAATAATTTTCTCTATTTTTACGTCTTATCATTGCAAGTCGATGAAGACTTTCCGGCATATCTATGGAAAGACGGCTGAAAAAAGCATCAAAAAACAGCTAATTGAAGAAAGTGCTGCAAAAAAGCACCTTCCTCGTGGAAACCAAATAACGAAACACCATGAAAAAGAAACTACTGACATTTATTACCGCCATCGTTTTCGCGGGGGTAGCCAGCGCCCAGTCTGAGCTTCCGAAGGCCAAAGTGGCACCCATCTACACAAACGAAGACCTTACCGTAACACCTTTGGAAAAGGGGGTTTGGGTTGTGGAAACCACAGACAGAACCACCATGTACATCATTGAAGGTAAAAAACGCGCTTTGCTTTTTGATACGGGTACCAACTCCAAAGACTTGGACAAGGTAGTCTCACGCATCACACAAAAGCCTTACGATGTGGTTCTTTCACACTTTCATGGCGATCATGCAGGCGGCATCAGGTTTTTCAGCGAATTCTACATACATCAGGCCGACACCGTTTTGATGAAAAATATGAAATACAATGGCAAGATCCATTTCATCCAGGAAGGAAAAATCTTCAAACTCGGGGGCAAAGACCTGGAAGTGGTGGAAATGCCAGGCCATACTCCGGGATCTATCGTACTTATGGACAGAAAAGAAGGTATTTGCTACTCGGGTGATGCCTTTGGTTCCGGACAGATCTGGCTACAGGTGAAGCCCACCATGCCTATTGAGACCTATCTGGAAACCATCCGCAAGATGCAAAAAGAGATGGATCACGGCATAACCAAAATCTATTGCGGCCATTACCCTTATCTAAAAGCACCGCTTGGCAGAGAATACCTCAACGACATGGAACAACTCACCCTTTCGGTTATGAACCATACTGCCGAGGCAAAACCATTTGGGAATGCATCTTCCAAATACAGCTCCAGCGCCATGGTCACCTCCTACCGTTCCGCTTCCATGATATACGACCCGGCCAAGGTTCCTGGGACTGAGGTTCTGAATCTTTTCCATCCGGGGGATGTCTGGAAAGACAACAACAATCTCCATATCAACGCCCATGGAGGTGGCATTCTTTACGAAAACGGCATTTATTATTGGTACGGAGAACACAAAATAGCAGGAAGCCTGGGAAACAGTGCCCAGGTTGGTGTTCACGTCTATTCCTCTCAGGACCTTTACAACTGGAAAGACGAAGGTCTTGCTCTGCAGGTAAATACGATAGACTCCCTGAACGACATCGCCAAAGGCTGTATCCTGGAGCGTCCCAAGGTTATCCACAATGCCAAAACTGGGAAATACGTGATGTGGTTCCACCTGGAGCTGAAAGGTCAAGGGTACAAGGCAGCCAGAAGCGGGGTCGCAGTGAGCGACTCTCCGACCGGGCCTTTCGCCTTTGTCAAGAGTTTCCGTCCCAATGCAGGCTTTTGGCCTGTCAACAGGAGCAGCTGTACAGACTCCATGAAATACCTCAAACGTGATTTTGCAGGCGGCCAGATGGCACGCGACATGAACCTCTTTGTGGACGACGACAAGACCGCTTATCACATCTATACCTCGGAAGAGAATGGAACCGTGCACATTTCCAAATTAACCGACGATTACCTGTCCTGTACAGGCGAATACGCCAGGGCTTTCCCAGGACGTTTCATGGAAGCTTGCTCCATGTTCAAGAAGGACGGCAAGTACTACCTGATTGCTTCAGGTTGTACAGGCTGGGCTCCCAATGCAGCCCGTTCCGCCGTTGCTGACAACATATTCGGTCCGTGGCGGGAACTCGGAAATCCTTGTGTGGGAACCGATGCAGAAAAGACATTTCAATCCCAGAGCACCTACATTTTGCCTGTTCAGGGTCAAAAAAACAAATTCATATACATAGGCGACCGCTGGAATCCAGAAAACCCCATTGACGGCCGTTACATCTGGTTACCCATTACCTTCGAAGGCGAAAGACCTGTCATCAAATGGCAGGACTCGTGGGGGCTTTAGTCCCGCCTGGAGACACCTTAAACTCTAAAAACAAAGAGGATGTCCTAAAGCGATTCGCTTTATAGGACATCCTCTTTTGTTGCATCTTTAAAATCTCACTTTGTCAACGTCACCTCCACCATTACCGGATAATGATCCGACGGCAGTCTCGGTTCAAATTTTTGGAAAGAAATTTCCTGAGGAGCATTGCTAGCCTTTAGACTGTCCGTATTCGCTGCCGACGGAGACCAGTATAAATCAGTCAGCACACCATACCGCGAGACCTTGAACCCCTTGGTGTGAAAAATGTGGTCAATGCGGCTGTCAGTTTTCATCTCCGGCTTGAAGGCATTAAACGTACCGTTGGACGCAAAACGGATACCCGCAGTCAGATACGAGTCCATCAATATGCCTGAAGTGGCCAAGAGTTTGTAACCATCGTTCGTCTGATCCACATTGAAATCACCGGTCAGAAGAACCTGTTCTTTGCCGCACATTTCCTTAATTTTCGTCAAAATCAGCTTAGAACTTTCAGCCCTTGCCTTCACGCCAATATGATCCATGTGCAGGTTGAAGAACCAAAAACGACGGCCATTCTCCCTTAGTTGAAAGTGCCCCCAGGTACAGATCCTTGGCAAAGCCGCGTCCCAACCGACATTGGGTCTGTCTGTGGTTTCCGACAACCAGAAATTTCCCGATTGCAGGAGTTTAAATTTGTCCGTCTTGTAGAAAATGGGCTCATGTTCTCCCTTCTGCTTACCGTCATCACGCCCCACACCGATATAGCCGTAGCCCGGTAAAAGAGCGAGCATATCCTTTATCTGTCCATAAAGAGCTTCCTGGGTGCCGAAAATATCAAAATCATGGAACCGAATCAGGCTGGTTACAACAGGGCATCTTTTATCCCAGCCATTGCCTTCCCTGACATCGCCCTGGTTGTTGTTCCGGATATTGTAAGTGCCCACATGGAGCGTTTGTGCACCGACAAAGGTGAAAAAGCAGCATGTTGCAATTAAAAGTGTTACAATCTTTTTCATAAAAGTATCATATTATTTAGCGTTAATAGTCATTCCAGGCCAATCATCGGTTCTAAAAGGTGACGCAGGCAAATTGGCCTTGTTGTAAAGCGAGCATTCTGGATTTGCCTGCCAGGCATATCTCACGGCAACCGGGAAAGGAACCTCACTGGCAGAAACAACAACACGGTTCTCTTTGATGACAGCCTTGGCCGGATAAAATTTGTGATCCGGACCGGCAATGGTAAATCCCTTCAGTTCACCGCCTTTTTGCCATAAGGCCACCATCTATAAAATCAAAAGAGACACGGATAGTACTGCCGTTGATCCTGAACGACTTATAGACAGGGCCCGAAAACAAAACATTCCTGGCATAAGAGTTTGAAAGCGCAATCAGTGAAAGCCGCCTGGCCACTTCCTGTTTATTCTTGGGATGAATGTTGTTCGCATCACCGATATCCGTAGTCACGGCCATTCCTGTCTTTTCCACAGACAGAGCCTTGAGCTGAGCCTCACGCAATTCTGCCCATTCATCTTCACAAGGTTTGTCTGAACGTTGCTTGTAGTTGGCCAACTGAACAAAGTAAAAAGGGAAATCCTTACCCCACTGCAACCTCCAGTCACGAATCAGAAGTGGAAACAAATCACGGTACTGGTAAGCCCGGTCGGCATTGCTCTCACCCTGATACCAAATAACACCTTTCATGGCGAAAGGTATCAACGGATGGATNATGGCATTGAAAAGCAGGGTCGGATAATTCGGCTGATTTGTCAGCAGGACAGGAGCAACAGGAATTTGTTTCTTATCAATGGACACCTGGTATTTCCATACACCACAAAGATCTATTCTGGATATTCCGTTGGTCAGAAACAGCTGGTCTTTTTTTCCGTATATTCCACCATTNGAACCAGAATCCGTAACACGCAGAGCTATTACGTTNGTACCTTTTTTCAGCAAATTCTTTGGAACTGTATACAAACGGTTGACATTGTAGCTGGAGGTATGCCCTATTTCAACTCCGTTGAAATAACAAACATCTTCGTCGTCAATAGGCCCAAGACTCAGCTGCAAGTCGCCAGTAAGAAACGCATCGCCCAGCTCAACCTTCCGGCGAAACCAGAGCACCCCATCAAAATTAGGAAGACACACGTCCTCGATAAAAGAAGGCACCGACATGCCCTTCCAGGAAGCATCGTCCAGGTCGCATGCCGCCCAAACGGCATTCTCACCGCTATGTCCTTTATCCAAATCCCATAAATGTTGGTTCCAGGCCTTCATCTCACGCTGATATTTCAATTCAAGTTCCCTAGGATCCGTCGGAGCCTTACGCACCACGTCCAGTCTTTCGGCAAAGGCAGGCACCTGATCCAACGAAGAGCCGCTCGTCCAGGCTTCCACAATCGTGCCACCGTAAGAAACATCGATGACCCCAACCGGAACCTTCAGCTTGTTTTGCAACTCACGGGCATAGAAATAAGCAACAGCTGAAAAATTTTCCACAGACTTGGGTGCACAGACTTCCCAGGTTTTTGTCGTTGGATGCACCACATTGGATGGACGTACATTGACTTCCCTCGTTATCTGGAAAAGACGGATATTCTTGTTGGCAGAAACGGCTATTTCCTGTTCGTAACGGAGTACTTTACCCCAGCCTGCAAGCGGCATCTGCATATTGGACTGGCCAGAACAGATCCAGACTTCACCCACCATCACATTGGAGAGAGTTACAGCTTCTCCGTCGGATATGGTCAGAGTGAAAGGACCACCGGCAGCAGGAGTCCTAAGGGTTGTTTTCCAGAAACCGTCGGAATCAGCTTTGACAACAACAGGTCTGCCTTTCCAGGAAGGAGTAAGCCTGATTTCGAGCCCCGGTGCTGAGGTTCCCCAAACCGGAGCGTCCGTGTTTTGCTGAAACACCATATTGCTAGAGAAAAGAGGTGGAAGCACAGGTTTGGCAGAAACGCTGAAAACGCAGGAATAAAGAAAGAAAAGGGATAAACAAACTCTGATCGGTGTGTTTTTCATTTCATTTTTTTTAAATATAAAAACCGGAAACGGATCTGTATCTTTGACCCCAAAGAAGCAGGTCTTCAAAACATACACAAAAGAAGATAAAATCGGTCTATAATGCAAACGTATTGTTTTGGAAAAGACCCGTTTGTTGGGAAAATAATGAGGATTTGAACCTTAAAGGGTTGCAAAACGTTTTCAGAAAACCGATCAAAACATCCTAAGTACAAACATAAGAAGCAAGAATATGGATACAGCGATTAAGGCTAAAAAAACGGAGAAACCGCTTGGTATTTGTCTGAGTGGTGGCGGGGCTCTTGGCTTTGCCCACATCGGTGCTTTACAGGCATTGCTGGAAAACGGCATCGAACCTCAGGTTATCTCGGGAGCAAGCATGGGAGCCATTGTCGGAACACTTTACGCTGCAGGTGTAAGCCCGACTGAGATGATGAAAATCATAGAAGACGACAGGCTTTACCGCATCACCAATCTGGTATCATTAAAACCATCCTGGTTTATGAAATCCGGTTTCTCCGATCACAGCAAAGTTCTCACCCTTATCAAGGAAATGATCCCCCACAACAGTTTCGAAGGCCTGCAAAAAAAGATGTTTATCTGCGTAAGCAACCTCAACGAAGCTCAATGGGAGATCAAGAGCAGTGGCAAAGAGCTGAACACCTGGGTTTCTGCTTCAGCCAGTATTCCCGGAGTCTTCGAAACTTATGAAGCCAAAGGCGTTTTTTACGTAGACGGCGGACTGCTCAACAACATGCCTGCTCAACCTCTCCAAAACCTTTGCAGTACCATCATCGGCGTAGACGTTCTGCCCCATGTGGCTCCGGCCGAACTCTGCAAGCCCAAGGATGTGCTCACCAGTTCCATCCGCATCGTCCAGCATGTCAATTCCTGCGAAGGCCGCGCCCTGTGCAATTATCTCATTGAACCCCGCGCCCTTAAACGGTATCACGAATTCCGGTTTGACGCCTACGAAAAAATTTATAAACGCGGATACAAGGATACCGTAGAGTACATCCGGAATCATCCCGACATTCTTAGTTTATAGCCCAGTTTATCTGTCCCTTATCCTTTTGAAGGATTTTAGTATAATTAACGGAGCACTCATCCTATTTTCTTTTCAAATTATATAAAAACAAAATTTATGTTGCTTATATTTGGCTTCATAAACTTAAACTATTAACCAATGATAGCAACAATCCCATTCAGACAAAACAGCCTTCAGGCTGGAGATATCAGGACGTATTTGTTCGGTTCGCTTTTCATTCTTGGAAATCTGGTGTTGCCACAACTATGCCATTTCATTCCCGATGGCGGAAAAATATTTCTGCCCATATATTTCTTTACCCTGATAGCCTCTTACAAGTTTGGGCTGAAAGTGGGTCTACTGACTGCCATCCTTTCTCCGTTGCTGAACAGCCTCCTCTTTGGGATGCCCATGTTCGCCATGCTTCCAGTCATACTGGTCAAATCATCCTTGCTGGCCATTGCCGCAGCATGGATTGCCCAAAGAAGCAAGTCCGTTTCCCTGCTGCTTATCGCCCTGACCATACTTGGATATCAACTTGCAGGCGGGCTGTTCGAATGGGCTGTCACGGCTGATTTTACAGCCGCCCTTCAGGATTTCCGTATCGGATTTCCTGGTATGCTCCTTCAATGGATTGCAGGTTGGGGAATTCTCCGATTGATGGCCAAATGATACTTTAAAAGATGTATTTAAAAAGTTTTGAAGAAGTAAGAGATCGTATAGCGAACTTTACTTTCAGGGAAAAATTCGACATGATCGTAGCGGTTGCAAATGGTGGCATCATTCCGGCAGCCATGCTCAACCAGAGTCTTGATCTTGAACTTCAGCTCCTGAAGGTTCACCTGAGAGATGCTTCCCAAAAACCGGTTTACGATAGCCCTCGACTGGTTGAAGACTTTAAGTTTGATGTAAAGGGAAAAAACATTCTGTTGGTTGAAGACCGTGTAAAAACCGGAGCCAGCTTGGCCTTTGCCCAAAAGATACTGTTAAACGCAGGAGCCCTAAGCGTAAAGACCTTTGCCGTAAATGGGAAGGCAGACTATTGCCTGTACGACGAAAGCTGTTTCCAGTTTCCATGGATCATCCGGTAAACAAAACCTTCCATAAATCATAATCTAATGAAACGTAGAGAGTTTTTAAAAGCAGCCGCCATTACAGGCATCGCTTCCACCATCAAGTTAAGTGACGGCATGGACCTCATGGCCCAAAAAGTTTCCAAAACCAGCACCGGATGTGATCTGGTGGCTGTTATGGGAGGAGAGCCGGCAATCATGTTCAGGAAAGCCATCGCTGAATTTGGAGGTATGGGCCGGTTTGTCAAAAAAGGCTACAAAGTCACGGTCAAACCAAATATCGGCTGGGACAGGAAACCGGAACTGGCGGGAAACACCAACCCAGCACTGGTAGCGGAAATTGTCAGGGAATGCCTGAGAGCGGGAGCCAGTGAAGTGATCGTCTTTGACCACACCTGCGACGAGTGGAGAAAGTGTTACACCAACAGTGGCATCGAGGCAGCCGCCAAAGCAGCCGGAGCCAAGGTTATGTCAGGCAATGAAGAGACCTACTACCGCGAAATAGCCCTGCCAAGAGCCAAAAAGCTTAAGACCGCCAAAGTCCATACAGCCATTCTGGACTCCGACGTCTGGATTAACGTTCCTATCCTCAAGAATCACGGAGGAGCCAAGATGACCATAGCCATGAAGAATCACATGGGCATAGTCTGGGACAGAGGCGCGTTCCACAGCAACGACCTGCAACAATCCATTGCAGACATTTGTACCATCAAAAAACCGGCCGTACTCCATGTCGTCGACGCCTATCGTGTACTAAAAGCCAACGGTCCGCAAGGTCGATCGGCCAATGACGTTGTCAATCCCAAAGCCTTGTTCATGTCTACCGACATCGTAGCCGTAGACACTGCCG
>Ga0065701_1012872_pt1 | contig 18625 bp, 17 predicted proteins | sample Biomet1_FD_59088 | JGI IMG/M metagenome (GOLD analysis project Ga0065701, IMG submission 59088) | Microbial communities from bioreactor (seeded with anoxic lake sediment) at LBNL, California, USA - Biofuel metagenome 1 version 3... | ecosystem: Engineered > Bioreactor > Anaerobic > Unclassified ...
GGATTGTGTCTTTGGTCGGATGAGCTATCCGCTTGGTTCAAAAACTTCAACCGCTACAACAACGGTTCGGAAGAGCAGTTCTGGTTGTCGGTGTTCAGTGCAAAAGCCGTTATTTCCGACCGAAAGAATGCCAAAAGTTCTATTTTCATCACACGTCCATTTATTCCTGTGATTGGAACCATTCAGAAAAAAATTCTTTGTGAGTTAGCCAAGGGTGATCGCTCCAGTAACGGATTCATTGACCGCATTTTATTCATTATACCCTCTCTCCAGAGCAAAGCTCGATGGAGTGATAAAGATATTTCTGATAATTTGGAGTTGGAATGGCACGCACTCATAAATAAATTGATTCACTTGGAGTACTCTTTTGATGAGAACAACGAGATTCAGCCATCGATAGTTACTTTTAGCGAAGAAGCTCGGAGACAACTTTATCAGTGGCAACACCATCACGCAGAGTTGTGTGATAGTGAGGGCAATGAAACTCTTCTTGGAGTTTATTGTAAACTTGAAATTTACATTCTCCGCTTCTGCTTGGTGATACAAATTACCAGATGGCTCTGTGGAGAGTGCGGTAAAGAGCTGGTAGATACAGAAACAGTTCAAAGAGCTATTCTACTAACTGACTATTTTAAGGGGACTGCCACTAGAGTTCAAAGTCTGATGAATGAGACCCCTCTTACCTCTCAGCAACAATCTATTTTTCTATCATTTGCCAGAACTATTTACCACCGCACAAGGTGTGCAAATAGCAGCCGAGCAAGGGATGAAAGAGAGAGCGTTCAAAGAGTTCCTAAGCAGATACATAGGAACACTTTTCCTGAAAGACAGGCACGGAGAATATAGAAAAGTATAACCGCATTTTCCACATTATCCACATTTTGAAAAGCCAAAATGCAGAAAATGTCGAAAATGCACCAAACAAAAAAATAAAATGACACACCGATTTATATTAGAACCATACAAGGGAGTTGTCTCCCGATACACATGTCCGGAGTGCGGACACAAAAAATGTTTTTCCCGATACATTGATACGGAGAATGTTATAGCCTTTCCAAATTATGTAGGAAGGTGCGACCGTGAACAAAAATGTGGTTACCACTTCACACCCAAAGAGTATTTTGAACAGAATCCCGATAGAAAAGAGCTGTTACAGAAGCAGACTTTCGTTACACAAAAGAGCCGCACACCCCCACCATCCATAAGTTATATTGATGACATTTGGGTGGAGCAGTCTATGAGCCATTATAGCGAAAACAAGCTATTTCAGTTTTTATCTTCTCAGTTGGGTGAACTTGAATCATTGCGACTAATGAAACTCTACCGAGTGGGTACAGCCAGTCATTGGCAAGGCTCAACCGTTTTTTGGCAAACAGATGCACATGGCAGAGTGCGCACTGGTAAAATTATGCTTTACAACCCTACCACGGGTAAACGGATCAAAGATCCTCACAACCATATCACGTGGGTACACTCAATTATCCTCAAAGAAAGTTTCAATCTGAAGCAATGTTTCTTCGGAGAACATCTTTTGCAAGAAGACAATAATAAACCTGTTGCCATTGTGGAGAGCGAGAAAAGTGCCCTTATTGCCAGCTCCTATCTCCCTCAATATTTGTGGATAGCTTCGGGTGGTAAGAACGGTTGTTTTCGTGATGAGAACCTTAGCGTGCTTAGTGGTAGAAATGTAGTGCTGTTTCCCGACTTGGGTGCAATCGATGATTGGTCAGCTCGAATTTTCACAATGGAACAAATTGGAATAACAGTTAAACTCTTCGATTATTTGGAGAAAAACGCCACCCTAGATCAGCGAAAAAATGGACTTGATATTGCTGACTTTCTACTAGAGATAAAGCAGCCACAAGCTGTTTTGCAAAATATGATTGCCAAGAATCCTGCTCTCAATCTACTGATAAAAGAGTTGAATTTGAGACTTTTCAAGGCACCCGGTAAAACAGCGCCAATAAAAAAAGGAGGTTTTAAACTTTAATGAAAATCGACAGATTTTCATTAAAGTTTATGCCAGTGTATTACATCCCCTGACCCCACTGCTTTTCAAAAGCATAAAAAGACAGCTCCCGATGGTCACAATATTTAAAACTAAAAACTATTTGAAAATGGAAAAGAAAAATACAATTACCCTCCGCTTGTCGGATAATCAACTCGGTTGGTTGCGTGCACTATGCAGACGTAGCCGACAGAGCCAAAGCGAAGTTATCCGCTCACTCCTTGATAAAGGTTCAGTCAGAGAACGAATCAGTAAAGATCACATCGCAATCATTCGTCAGTTGATTGGCGAGAGCACCAATCTGAACCAATTGGCAAAGCAGGCAAACACTTACGGTTTTCTGGTGATTGCTGCCGAATGTCAGGATATAGCAATGCGAATTTACCAAATCATAAAACAACTGAAAGATGATAGGTAAGATAACCAAAGGTAAATCGTTTGGCGGTTGTGTCCGTTATGTTTTGCAAGAATATAAATCCCAATTGCTGGAAGCCGAAGGAGTGAACGGAACACCCGAACAGATGTCAGCAGACTTTGAACTGCAAACCTTACTGAACGACAAAGTCAAGAATACAGTAGGTCACATCTCTCTAAATTTCTCAGCTGAAAATGGGACACTACTAAGAAAAGATGACGAACTGATGCTGAAAATCACTCATGACTTTATGGAACAAATGGATATTCGGAACACACAATATATTATTGCACGGCATACGGATCGTGAACACCCACATTGTCATATAGTATTCAACCGGGTAGATAATGACGGAAAAACTATCTCCGACAAAAATGACCACTTCCGTAACGAACGAGTGTGTAAAAAGTTGACAGCAAAATACCGGCTTCATTTTGCTAACGGAAAAGACCATATCAAAAAAGAAAGGCTGCGCCCTTTCGACAGAGCAAAACATACGGTTTATGAGATATTGAAAAAAGAATTGTCCCACACCGAAAGTTGGAACGAACTGAAAGATACCCTTTCAAAACAAGATATTAATATGAAGTTCAAAGTGAGCCGTATCACTAAAGAAGTTCAAGGAGTTAAGTTTGAATATAGAGGATTTTCATTCTCAGGTTCAAAGATCAGTAGGGAATTCAGCTATATGAATATAGACAACCAGCTTAAAGAAAACGAACATACCAATTCTTTTAAAAGTAAACACGAAATGACACAACAGCCCCAACTTCAGCACAAAGAAATTGCAACTCACTCCGATTTAGGTAGTGTACTCGGACTGCTAAACATGGATAACTCTTACGATGCCTTACAAGCAGAAGAACAGGAAGTGAACAAATTACTGAGAAAGAAAAGAAAAGCCAAACGTAAGCGAGGCTTTCAATTATAATATACCATTTACTAACATTTAATTTTTAAGATTGTGATTAAGAAAGATTTTTTTGATGATTTGGAACTCTACCTATGTGAGAGATTCGGTTACAGAAATAGTATTCACGTTACCCCAACCATGAATGGTTGCTGCGTGTCTGTACTTGAACGAGATGTCAAGCTCTACTTCCGGTTGTGGGAGTATAGCAAAAATGTCGGAGGTTTTCCCGACTGGTGCATTATCCTTGTAGATTGTACCTTTGCAAAAAAGCAAGAACAAAACTTATTCGACCTTGCACGGTTCTTCAAAGAGTTTGGAACTCTTTACGGTTTCAAGCATTTAGGCACCGAACAGGATAAAGGCAATTTGCATCAACAACTTGGATTACAACGTACCAATTATTCATCAATAGCACAGAATTATGTCGCTTCATTAGAGAGTTTGAGCGTGTAATCTAATTATTGAGAATAGGGGGAGATAATTTTTTCTCTATTCATCTTATTACAGTACAATTTCTCATATATTCGCATTAATATATAATTAATGGTAAATATAAAATATTATAAATCAAACTAAGGAAAGGACGGATAACTGAGCAGTTAGACCAAATTAAATTGAGATACTGTTTTTGATTTTTTTCTGTATTTATTCAATAAATAAAATACGTGTTCTCTATTTTTATTATTGCATTTATAATGCAATAATTTTATGTATTTTTGTATCAAAATTTATATAATGAGCAGATTTTATAACCATATGCCTTTCATCTCTACTTTGTGTATAATCATAAGTTTATGTTCTTGTAACCGCTCTCGAAATACATTACAAAAAGCAGAGACAATAATGGAAAGTCATCCTGATAGTGCATTAAGTTTATTGCGTGAGATAAAAAGTCCTAATAAACTATCTAAAAGAGATTATGCTCTTTATGCACTTCTGATGATTCAAGGAATGGATAAAAATTCTCTTGATATAACTAATAATACTTTCTGGGAAGATGCAGTGCGATATTTTAGCAATACAAAAGATTCCGTTCATGCAGCTAAAGCTTTTTTCTACGCAGGTAGAATAAACGATAAAATGAAGCAGACTGAGCAGGCCACTCAATTATATTTAAAAGCAAATGATTGGGCAAAGGGAAGCTCTGACTATAAATGCAGATTTTTGATAAATTATTATTTGGGAGATTTATATTATACTCAGTATTTTTATAAAGATGGAATGGCAGCCTATCGTGAGGCTTTACATTATGCAAATTTATTAAAAAATTATGATTATCAGAGTTTCTCATTCAGTAATATTGGTTATGGATTTTCCGGACTTCAGCAAAATGATAGTGCACTTTTTTATGATTTTAAAGCTTTAAAAATAGCTCGTAAATATTGTCACAATCAGATAACTACAATATTGAACCAGATAACCTATGCCTATGAACAAAAAAATCAGAGTTTTACAGCTCTTAAGTATTGTGATGAAGCATTAACTTCTCTCCAGAAGGATGAAACACCTTATTCACTCTATTGTTCAAAAGGGAAAATTTATAATAATCAGCATAGATACGATTCTGCTATATATTTTCTAGATAAAAGCCTTCAAACTAATTTTATTTACACAAAGGCTTCTGCATATTTAGCTTTAGCAAATGCTTTTAAAGGAAAAGGGCTTTCAGATAAAGCTCTTTATTACATGGAACAGTTTAATAATTATCGCGATACAATAGAGCAACAAACACGTAGTGCTGCTGTTATTCAAATACAAACAATTTATAAAAATAATAACCTTAAAGAAGAAAATGCTTTGCTTAAACAAAAAGATCTTCAAAAAATGCAATGGATTTATTTAATATGCTTTATAGCCAGTTTTCTTTTATTGCTTTCTTGTATTGCATATTTTATTGTTTATAGCAAAAGGCAAAAATTAATAAAAAAACAGGAAGAACAGATTAGGCTTAGTAAAAAGAAAATTCAAGAAAAAGAAATTGAGAACCTTCAGAATGAAAAACAAATGGCACAGCAAATTCTGAAAGAAACAGAATTACGTGTAGCATTTTACAAACGACTAAATATTATTTCTATTCCTGATTTACATGATTTAGATAATAACGGGCATCAACATATAAGATTAACTGACGATGATTGGACAATTATTATAGAAAACACAGACGCCTTATTTAATAACTTTACTAAACGTTTAAAATCGTCTTATCCAAAAATCAATGAATCCGATATTCGCCTCTGTTGTTTGGTGAAAATGCAATTGAAACAAGTTGATATTGCAGATATTTTCAATATAGAAAAAGATTCTGTAAAGAAACAAAAAATGCGTCTCCGTCGGGATAAAATGTGTTTAGATAATGGCAAAACGCTGGATGAAATACTTCGTCATTTTTAATCAATATTTATTTAATAGCACCATTCTTTTTCTATACGCTTTATTAAATTGTCCCTCTTAAATTTGTCTTTTATATAATATAATACAATCATTATCAAATAGATACATACAATTAAACAAAGTTTAATTTGTCCCCTACATTTCTCCTCCACGTCATAAAAAGAGATTTAAATTTGCATTCAAAATAAAACTAAATGCATAATTAAAATTTAATAGAGAAATGAAAAAACTACTAATGCTTATTTTGTTTGTGTTTTGTATTTGTACTATGAATTCTTACAGTAGAGAATTACCTAAAGAATCAAAAGATATAGATCTTAGAAATAGTAAAGGAAATTCACCTAAACCTTTAACTATGACTCTGAATAATCCTATTTCTGCAACAATTGATGGGCAACTCATAAATATACACTCTCAAATTGAAATAGAGAATTGTTCTGTAATTATTACTAATAATCAAGGCGTAGAAATCTATAATAATAACTTTTATATCAATTCATCAACAGTATTCCCAATTTCATTAGTTGGAAATAATAATGGCATGTATGCTATAGAAATAAAATACAATAATGTAATTCTTACTGGTGAATTCTATTCAGAATAAATGTAATAATTGTTTTTATGTATTCACTATCGAATTTATATTTATTTTCAATTAAAAATACAATAGAATATATTGAAATATAAAAATATAGATGTCAGCTTCCCTTTTTTAGGACAGTAATTAATTAGACTGCTAAGTTAATAATCTAATTATCAGTTTCATACTTTCTTCTGTATTCATTGGGTGACATGTCACCCAATGAATGATGCGGGCGACATTCATTATAATCTTCCATCCACTTCTCGGTTATTTCTCTAGCATCAGTTAGTGTTCTAAAGATATACGCATAATACTCCTCTTCGATAGTTACCGTTGAAACACTCTGCATAGCTGTTTTGTGTAGGACATCCCGGTTGGGTATATTTGATCGTTATACCAAGCTTTGCACCAATCCTGGAATTTATTAAAAATAAACTCAGGACCATTATCACATCTTATAGCTTCAGGCTTTCCCTTAAGCCATATTACTTTCTCTAATATTCTTATAACGCATTCTGCTGGCATTGAGATTGATATTTCTTGAGCTAAGGCAGAACGATCAAAATCATCCAATATATTCAATACACGAAACTTACGACCGCACTCCAAACTATCACTTACAAAATCCATAGACCAAGTTTGATTGGGAAGATCTGGAGTCACAAGAGGTTGCTTAACTCTTGCCGGTAATCGTTTCTTTAGCTTTGAGCGCTTATTAAACCTCATCAGTTTATAAACCCTATACACTCGTTTATGATTCCACTTTTTGCCTTCCCGACGTAATCTTGAATAGATTTTCAGAATCCGTCGCCAAACTCTGAGGCTTCTCTAATGGAATCAATTACCTCATTATCATCCTTCTTTTCAGCATAATAGAAATACGAACGATGAATCGATATAAACCTGCATGCCTGAGTGATGCTGATATCGTAATCCGTTACTATTTCTGCTACAACGTCTTTCTTTACCTCGGGCTCTATAGCCTTTTTTCGATGACATCCTTTAGGATCTTATTGTCTAAAGCTAAATCAGCGTACATCTTTTAGGCGTCGATTCTCTTCTTCAAGTCTCTTTTCAAACGTTTTTATATGGCTTGAATCCATGCCACTATACTTCGATAGCCAATTATGAAGAGTAGCGCGAGATATACCATATTCACGACAGATAGCATCTGCAGATAGACCACTATCAAGCTGATTCACTGTTTTTACGATTGCATTTTCATTATGTTTTGACCTTTTCATCTTTTATTCCTTCTTGACAAATTTAATAAAATTTATCTAATTAAAAACAGTCCGATTTAAAGGGAAGCACACACAAATAAAGCTCAATCAAGAATTGTTACAAGATATAAAAATAAAAGAAATTCAAAAAGAAGACAAACTAAAAACGGAATTCTATAAACGATTAAATTCAATCTGTATTCCAGGACTTATAAGTACATATGAAGACAAGAAGAAAAATCCATCAGATAATAATATAAAATTAACAGAAAAAGATTGGAACAAGGTTACTAAAAACACGGATGCTATATTTAATAAATTCACTAAACGATTAAAAAACAATTTTCCAAAAATAAATGAAATGGATGTCCGTTTGTGTTGTTTAATTAAAATACAGTTTAAAATACAGTTAAGGCAATCGGATATAGCTAATATTATGAATGTAGAGAAAGATTCAATAAAAAAAAGAAAACAACGAATTCGCAAAGACAAAATGATGATTGAAGATGGAAGGACATTAGATGAAATTATCAGTACTTTCTAATTTGTCCCCTAAAGACTTTTAAAAAAAACATGTTAACTAATTCAATTTAAACATTTTAACCATAAAACAACACAAGTTTGATTGTCCCCCATTTTCCTTTGTTTTGACAAAACAAACGCACTACATTTGTCAATACAAAAAAAATAGTAAAAACACAATAATAATAACACATAGAAACAAAAAAGGCAACATTGCATATATTATCTCTAACAATATTCAATATAAAACATCATTATAACATAAGCAAAATTACTAAAATAGAGAAACAATATTAGAAGAAAAAAGAAAGAGATCAAATAGATTCGATATTAACAAATAATTTCAATTTGCTTATTTAAATATCTGTTGATCAACTATCATTTAAGTTTCTCTTAAATTACAGAATTTTTTATTTTAGTATTTATAATAATAAATCTTTTGTATCAGCTTTTACAGTATTACCGAACCTTACTAGAGTATTTTATCTTACTTCTAGAAAGGCTCCATTCTTAGTAATATTTTTTTATTTCTTATTTCAGGCCTGCGACCTAAAACAAGAGCATTAAAACGATAAAAATAAAAATCCAATTCAAATTAAGCAAAGCAAGAACATATTATTAAACAAGGTCTGTTACCTGAAGTTGTATTTATATTTAAGTTTAAAATATAATACAATGCAGCTTTTCCAATATAGCTGTATAAATAATGGAGTAATTTTTAATTATATTACATCAAACAAATATATAAAATATGAAATCAATAAAATTAAATAATTTAGCCGCAATAGAATTGGATAAAAAACAAATGAACCAGATTACTGGAGGAAACATGAAACAAACATGTGGATGCACTTGTGCAGGAAATGATGTTAATGTCACAAATAATGGAGCGGCTAACGCTCATAATGCGAAATAACATGCGATCAATAAGATTTTAAATTCAACTTAAGATAAATCCTCTAACTGCATGCTGCAGATTGGAGGATTTTGACACAAACAATTATTTATGCGCAAATTATTTGTAGGTCTTTTATTGTTCTTTTCAATATCTTCAAAATCACAGATAATAATTAAAGGGCAAGTCATTAACGAAAAAATGGCAGGTATAGAAAAAGTTATGATCGCACTTAAATCTCTAAAAAATGGGAATATTAAGACCTTTTCATATACAGATAACAAAGGAATTTATCAGATTGCGTATAATGAAAAAACTGATTCTCTATGGATTTGTATTTCAGGAATGAATATTCTGTCTCAAGGTAAATACATACAAACGAAAAATCAATCAGTTGATTTTATAGCTGAAGAAAAAACCGTCAAATTGAAAGAAGTAGTGTGTAAAGCCACTAAGATATGGGGGAAAAAAGATACTATTAACTATCTTGTTTCAAGTTTCAGTAACAAAGGTGATTTTGTCATTGGTGATGTACTTCGGAAAATGCCTGGCATTGAAGTAAAAGAGAGTGGGAAAATATATTATAATGGAAAACCTATCAGTAATTTTTATATAGAGAATCTTGATTTACTGCAAGGTCGCTATGGAATAGCGACCAATAATATACAAGCAAAAAACATAGCCACAGTACAGGTATTGGAAAATCACCAATCAATAAAGGCACTTGAAAAGAATAATTTATCTACTGGTCCTGCCATTAATTTAAAGTTGAAGGATACTGCAAAAGGTATATGGAATATTATGGCACAAGCTGGTATCGGAACATCTCCTTTATTATGGGAAAATGAGCTGAATGCTATGTACTTCAACAAGCAGAGACAGCATATTTCGACATACAAAGGGAATAACACAGGAGTTGATTTATCAGACGAATTAACTTCATTTATTAATCCAAACAATTATGAAGAAGAAAATTTATTACAGCTAAGAATGCCTTCAATTCCTAACATACAAAAGAAACGCTATTTGTTTAATAATTCAAATACCATTACCTCAAATAATTTATTCAAGCTTGGTAGAGATAAACAACTCAACTTAAATATTATTTATCTGAATGATCACGATAATAAAGAAAGTTATTCCAGTTCTTCTTATTTTATCGCAAAAGATAAATCACAAAATATTATTGAAAACAATAACATAGCTCAAAATACAGATCGATTGGAGGCTGATATTATTTATGATTATAATACCAACAATTATTACATGAATAATAAATTCAAAATAAAATCTTCATGGAATAGAGGGATTGGTTCAATAGACAACACAACTCAAAAGATAGAACAAAAATTATATACACCTCAAATTAATATTTCAAATATTTTCCAGTTAATAAAAAAGAAAAAAGATACGACATGCTTTAGTATTAATTCTGAAAATAATTTTTCATCATTGCCACAAACTTTGACAATATATCCAGGATTATACAACGATTTTTTTAATACAAATCAAGTGTATGAGAATATCAGGCAATATGCTCGAAAAAATACTTTTCAATCCACAAATTCTGCATCCATATTCTCATGTATGAAAAACTATCTAAAAATTTCATTAGATGGAGGTATTGCTGCACAAATCCAAAATTTAAATTCTGATATTGCTCTAATATCCTCTTATAATCTAGCTCAGAATACTGATTCATTGAGAAATAATATAGACTGGATGAAGTATACTTTCACATTAAAGCCATCATTGATTTATATCAGACAAAAATTTAATGCAACATTGTTCATGCCAACAAATTATGTATATCTTCAATATGAGGATAAGACTAGCAAGAAAAATTATAATAAGTTACTTTTTAATCCAGCATTTACCTTAGAATACAAACTCGGGTATAAATCACAAATTAATCTGGAATATGAATTCAAGAATCAAATAGGTAACATTGAAGATATTACATCGGGATATTTATTTAAAGACTACAGAAATCTGAATTATTACAATAATTCTATTACTCAAAAAAGAGATAATCAAGTATCTATAGGATGGAATTATAAAGACATACTAAAAATGTTCTTTGGAAGTTTTGATATTTTTTATCTGAATACAAGAAATAATATGCTAATTAGTCAAGAGTATATTAATACATTAAGCATATCATCCTTGCAAAACATTCCTAATTCTGGAAATATTACTATTTTCAATATACAAGCAAGTAAAGCTTTTGATTTTCTTAATAGTACATTATCTTTTAAATTATCAGATGGATTTAATAGTGGTTATCAAGACATTGAAAATGTAATTTACAAATATAATAGTACAGCAAAAAAAATCGAACTTTCAGGAAATGCAAAATTCACATCATGGCTCAATGGAAATTTTTCTGCTTCTATTGGAACACTTAATAACAAGATAGATAGCAAGCACGAATATTCTGAAATAAAATCCACATCAAACAAATTACATTTAGACTTTTTTCTGCCTAAAAATATTATTTTAAAACTTGATACAGATCACTACTACAATAATTCAATAACTTCGGGAAATAAAAATAAGTTTTTTGCAGACTCAGAGCTAAACTATAAATTTAAAAAGATGGCAATAGCATTATGCTGGGCTAACATATTTAATACAGATAAATATGTAACATCATTCTTTAATAATGCTAACTCTTTTTATTACGCATATAACATACGTCCTCAAAGCATTTTATTAAAAGTAAAATTCAATATTAAATAATGAATAGTATGAAAAACAGATTTTATGCATTAATAATAATTTTATATATCGCGCTACAAAGTAAAGCACAAATAACACGAGCTTACGGTCTTGATGAGCCAGCGTTGACTATAGTTAATCAGAATATATCAAAGTATAGTATTCTTGATACTGCAAAATTGTATATAACGTATAAACAGGAAGCTGTATGTGATACTTTGCACCCTAACATAATATCAAATGAAAATATGATTTTGCAAATTGGAGAAAGATTTACTAAATTTTATAGTGACAACTTATATCAAAATGATTCTATATGTACTGAGTTATCAAAAGTAAGCACAAATTTGCCAGTCAATGATGAATTATATCAGGGATATGAAATTTTCAAAAATAATAGTACACAATCAATGAAAGTCACAAATAGATTACCATATCTTGACAATGTGCTAGTATATGAAGAAGAATTGCCAAATATAAAATGGGATATTTCCGATGAGAATATTGAAATAGCAGGATACAAGTGCCAAAAAGCAGAAGCATACTTTCGTGGACGTAAATATATTGCTTGGTTTTCCCTTGATATACCATCTAGCGCCGGCCCATGGAAACTAGGAGGCCTACCCGGTCTTATTTTAAAAGCTTATGATACAGATAAACAATATATATTTGAATGCATTGGCATTGCCCAAAAGAAAAGTGATATAAAAGAATACAAGTGGGATTATAAGAAAATAACAAAAAAAGAGTGGAAAAAAACTGAAAAATATTATCATGAGCATGCCGCAAACTATATAAAAGCAAATAATATTAGATTATTAGTATTCGACTCAAATAATAAAATTGTGCCAATAGCTAACAACTGGAAAGTGCCTTATAATCCCATTGAAAATGAATAGGATTTAAAATATATAATTATTATCTAGAATACAAATATCAACAAACTATAAATTATTAAAATCATATATAAATGAGAAAAAACATTCATTGCATAGAAACATCTAACGGAAATAGATACATGTACAATATGCAACTTAATAGAATTTCTTTATTACATCCATCAATAGCAAAACTTATAGATCTTGATTATAAAAATAACTGTTATCCCAAATTTGAAATAGAACTATCTCAAGATTATTACATAAAAAAACTTAATTATCTTAAGAAGTATNAATGGATAGGCAATAATAATAANCAGGTAAGTTTTATTGACTTGAATGCTAAAGATGTCAAATTAGAACTTGCCAATATTTCACAAGTCATATTCGAAGTCACAGACTCATGNAATTTAAAATGTAAATATTGTGGTTATGGAGANCTATANAACAATTATGACATTCGACAAAACCGCAAATTAGATCCAGAAAAGGCTGTTAAATTACTTGATTACCTTAACAATTTATGGAATTCAGAAGATAATAAATACTTATAAAAAGAAAGTTCATATTAGTTTTTATGGTGGAGAGCCATTATTAAACATGATTTTTATAAAAAAAATTATTTCTTATGTAGAAGGTCTTAACAATAAAAATAGAGAATTTGTCTTTTCAATGACTTCTAATGCATTGTTATTAGATCAACATATGGACTATATTGTAAATAAAAATTTTGAGCTACTAATAAGTCTAGATGGTAATTCAAATAACACAATATATAGAGTAGATAAACAAAATAAACCCGTATTTGACAGTTTAATAAAAAATATAGATTTACTTAGAAATAAATACCCCGATTATTTTCATAAAAATGTAAATTTCAATGCAGTTCTTCATGATAAAAATAGCGTCAATGAAATTATTGATTTTATTAAAAATAGATATTCTAAGATTCCTACTATAGGAGAGCTAAATACTTCAGGAATTAAAGAAGAAAAAAAAGAAACTTTCTAGGAAAATGTAATAAAAATAAAAAAAAGGATATTCTAGAATCTTATGACTCGGAGAAAGTTCTAGAAGAAATGTTTGTTGAATCTACAGACTATAGAAATTTGGTCCTTTTTTTATATACTTATTCCGGTTACATATATAAAAATTATAACGATCTATTTCAGATTAAAAAAAAAGAAAAAGAAGAATTCATTCCAACAGGAACATGTATTCCTTTTTCTAGAAAACTATTTATCACTGCTTATGGAAAAATTTTTCCATGTGAGCGTATTGGACATAAATATTCTTTAGGAAATATTACAGATAATAGTATTAATTTAGATTATGAAGATATAAAAAATAAGTACAATAGTTTCTACAAAAAAGTAAAGCATCAATGCAAATTTTGTTATTTATATAGGACATGCCCTACTTGTATTTTCAATATAAATAGTCAAGAAAATAATAATTCTTATTGCACTGATTTCACAAATGAAAGATCGTTCAAAAAATACTTATCAGAACAAATGAGTTTTCTTGAAAATCATTCTTTTAAATATAAATATATAATGAACAATATACTAGTAAAATAAGATGGAAAAATCTAAAAAATATTGGTTTTATATTGAACCTTACGTCTACATAAGTTTAAAAGAGCAAGAAGTTCTTTTACTAAATACGCTTGATAGTAGCACTGAAAAATCTATTGATAAAGAAGTTATTGCCTTAATCAGTTCTATATTCGAGCCTAAAAACTGTGGAGTTACATTATTGAATGAGCAATATCTTCAATCTGATAAAATCATTCAATTTATAAAAAAAACACAGGAAAAATACATGGGAGATATAATTGAATATCAAACAATTAAGCAAAAGCCAATTCAACTACTTCCATATATCAACATTCAAAATGATATTAAACCTATTAAAACTAATAAAAATTTTGTTGGAGACAACTTATTAAACGATTTAAGAGAATTAACCCTCTATATTAATACTAAATGTAAACAATCTTGTCAAAATTGCAATTCGTATTATAAGCAATTCAGACATTGCAATAAATATGAAAATAAAAATATAGAACTAAAAATTGATCTGATAAAAAAAATATTAGATTCGACAAAAACATCTCCATTAAGCCAAATAAATATAATAGGAGGAGACATAACAAGATATAATGATTTGAGCCTATTAATAAGAATGTTAAAACCATATGAAGAATTTCTATCATATTATATACAATACAGAAATATTCTAAATATTCAGCATAAAGCTTTAATCTCATATAAAAATAAAAAACAATTATTCGTTTGCATCGATTTTCCAATTAGTGAACTAGATATTAACTCTTGTATTAATGTTGCAGGCAAAGGCTGCACATTCTCTTTTATTGTAAAAGATATAAAAGAGTACATTTATGCACAATCTATTATCGAAAAATATTCATTAGATTTTTATCAGATTATGCCTTTTTTCAATAATAAAAATATTACTTTTTTTAAGAATAATGTTTTTATAAATGAAAGTGATATTATAGAAGGGATTACATTTGAACAAATAATGCTAAATAAAAAAATAAACAGTAATTTTTGGGGAAATATATTAGTAATGCCTGATGGTAGCGTTAAAAGCTGTATAAATGAATCAGTAATTGGAAACATAAAAGAACAATCTATTTTAGAATTATTGAATATTGAAATTAATAAATCATCTTCAATGTGGTTAAAAACTAGAGAAGAGAAACCATGCTGTGATTGCATATATCAACATATTTGTCCTCCTCTATCTAATTATGAGGCAATATTTAACAAAACTAACCTTTGTAATGTTATACCATAGAATGAACCGTTTTCCTCTTTACACTCAATTAGATGCTATGGATTGCGGTCCTAGCTGTCTTAGAATGATATCTAAATATTATGGCAAAAAATATTCACTTGAAGGATTAAGAGAAAAAACACATATCACAAAAGAAGGAGTTTCATTATTGGGAATAAGCGAAGCTGCTGAAAATATCGGGTTCCAAACTGTAGGAATTATAATTTCGTTTGACGATTTGAAAAAAGTGACCTTACCTTGTATTGTTCATTGGAACCAACAACATTTTGTTGTTATATATAGAATAAAGGAGAAAAAAAGAGAAGAATATGTTTATGTCGCAGATCCTTGCGGAAATAGATTTAAATACACAAAAAAAGAATTCTGCCATTGCTGGGTAGAATCAAAAAATGATAAGAAAGAATTTGGAGTTGCTCTATTGTTAGAGCCAACTCCAAATTTTTATAAGCAAAAAATAGAGAAAAATAAACAAAATAATATTCATTTTCTTTTCTCTTATATAAAACCTTACAAGAATCTTCTATTCCAACTTATGCTTGGTCTTATATTAGGTAGTTTAGTACAGTTAATTCTTCCATTTCTAGCCCAATCAATAGTTGATTTTGGCATTAATCACCAACACCTTAATTTCATTTATCTAGTTTTAATAGCTCAATTAGTATTAATAATTAGCAGTACTTCTGTTGAATTTATTCGAGGATGGATACTTCTTCACTTAGGTGAACGAATAAATATAGCTCTTATATCAGATTTCTTAATTAAACTAATGAAGCTTCCTATGAAGTACTTTGACACTAAAATGATTGGTGACATACTGCAAAGGATAAATGACCACAATCGTATTCAAAATTATTTAACTGAATCAACATTGAATGTTTTTTTTTCATTTACTAATATCATTATTTTCAGCATTGTACTTTTTTATTATAATACAAGAATATTCCTGATCTTTATTTTAGGAAGTATGTTACATTTTTTATGGATATGGACATTTATGAAACAACGCGCAGAATTAGATCGGAAAAATTTCACTCAACAATCTGCAAACCAAAATAATTTAATTCAACTAATAGCTGGAATGCAAGAAATAAAGCTCAACGCTTGCGAAAAACAAAAGCGCTGGGAATGGGAACATATACAAGCTGTGTTATTCAAAACTCGAATTAAAGGATTAGCATTAGGACAATATCAAGATTCGGGAGCAATACTGATTAATCAGACAAAAAATATAATTATCACTGCTTTGGTTGCCCAATTAGTCATCCAAAAACAAATGACATTAGGAATGATGCTTGCAGTGCAATATATCATTGGACAGTTAAATGGTCCTATAAATCAAATGATTACTTTTTTTAGGCAAACCCAAGATGTTCGTCTATGCTTAGAGCGTCTCAATGAAATACATAGTAAGAACAATGAAGAAGATCTGAATAAAAAAAAGCAGTTTATACCCTTAAATAAGAATCTAAGCATTTACAATGCAACATTTAGCTATGATGAGACTTCCGCAGGAAAAGCGATAATAAAGAGTCTAAATCTAATTATACCTTCTAGAAAACAAACAGCAATAGTAGGTGCAAGTGGTAGTGGAAAAACTACATTGATTAAATTACTTTTAGGTTTCTATCCATTACAAAAGGGAGAAATTTTCTTGGGTAAAAATAAATTAAGTGATTTCAGCATTTACCAGTGGAGAAAAAAATGTGGAGTTGTAATGCAGAATGGTTATATCTTCTCTGATACAATTGCAAGGAATATTGCACCTGGAGTAAAATCTATTGATAAAAATCATTTATTAAAAGCCGTAATTACTGCGAATATAAAAGAATTTATAGAATCTTTACCACTATCATATAATACAAAAATAGGAAACGAAGGACATGGTTTAAGCCAAGGGCAAAAACAACGAATATTAATAGCACGTGCAGTATATAAGGATCCCGAATTTGTTTTTTTTGATGAAGCAACCAATTCTTTAGATGCAAATAACGAGCGTGTTATAATGAACAATTTACAGAATTTCTTTAAAGAGCGTACTTCTATTATCATCGCTCATCGTTTAAGTACAGTCCGTAATGCAGACCAAATTATTGTTCTAGAGAAAGGTGAGATTGCGGAAATTGGTACACATAAGGAGCTTATAGATAAAAAGGGAGCATACTATTGTTTAGTTAAAAATCAACTAGAATTATAAAAGAAACAACATAATATCAATAAAAATGCCCGATAAAGCAGAACTAAGAAGTGAAGAAATTAAAAGAATATTAAATAAGCCTCTTCATATACTTATTAGATATGGAATATCCATAATATTTATTCTTTTTACCATTTTACTTATTATAAGTTATTATATTCCTTATACTGAGACAATAGAATTCAGTTCTGTCATAGTACAAGAAAAACAAACAAATAAAAATTTGTTTTATGTAAAAGTATTAGCTCCATATTTGAATATTTTAAAAATACAAAAAGGGCAATCTGCTATTATTTATTTAGAAGAATATAAAGATAAACTAGACGAAAAGGTTAATGGTAAAATTACTTATATAAGTCAAAATATAATTTTTTTATCAGGAAAATCCTATTATCCAATTTATATAGGAATTAATAAAAACATATTCACAAAAAATAAAACAGGATCTAGGATAAGAGGAAAAATTCAGTTCATTTATTCAGAAAAAACAATATTCAATAGAATTATAGGCAGATAAAATGTAATTATATTTTACATAAACTCTATTTTAAGTATATGCGTATTTGCTCAAAGAATATATAAATAAAAATTGGACAAACTTTTTTAATGAATAGAAATTAAAGACTTTTCAATACAAAAATGGTCTGATTTAAAGGGAAACACACAGTGAAATAATAAATTAATAGTTGCTGAATTATGCATATTGAGAAAAAAATGGACGTTATATACAAAAAAGTCCTATCTTTGTTCAGCAAATCATTGTACCCCAAGCTAGGTGACAATCAAAAAATCAGTCCCATGAATTTGATTTGAAATTATTATAAATGAGCTAAAAAACGGCGGTACAACACGTATATTGAAAGCCTTAATAATCAACATATTGCATTTTAGACAAATTTTGTATAGTTGTAAAATGAGAATTGTACCGTTTAAAGCGAAGAACGTTGACTATCAACAATGTAAAGATGCTGTATTGGACTTTGATAATATAACTCCTTCTTTTTTTACTTCAATCATGACTGTTTATATTGAGTGATTTAAACTAAAAACCCTTCT
>Ga0065701_1012691_pt1 | contig 18514 bp, 18 predicted proteins | sample Biomet1_FD_59088 | JGI IMG/M metagenome (GOLD analysis project Ga0065701, IMG submission 59088) | Microbial communities from bioreactor (seeded with anoxic lake sediment) at LBNL, California, USA - Biofuel metagenome 1 version 3... | ecosystem: Engineered > Bioreactor > Anaerobic > Unclassified ...
TTTTCGGTGCATCCGGGGAAGCTACGGAATGCTATTCCGACGTACGTCGTTTGAAAGCCCTTGGTGAAAATTTCATCACGCTGAGCAACCCTGAAACGGCTAAATTCCCGCTTCGTTTGCCATACGGTAACGACGATACCACCACCAACCCAGAAGTTAAAGCCGCTTACGGCAATGGACAATACGTCTACACCGAACCGGTTTGGTGGGCAGGCGGTACAAAATAAACCACATTAAACCATCTATTCCAAGAGAGCGTTCCTACGGGGGCGCTCTCTTTTTTTCTGATAGGGTTTATAAGGCTGCAACGACACACTCCGGACTGATTCGTGATCTGTAAGTAGCGTTTTATGCTCCCGGAACAAATAGGCCTATGCTGCGACCCAGGGGTTACCCTGCTCCGAAACAAGCATTCATGAAGGATATTTAAGCTTTTACAAACGTCAGCGAATTCTCCTCACTCTGATAAAAACAAACGCGTCCTGCAGGCTTAAAAGCTGCAGGACGCGTTTGTTTAACGGAAGAAAACCCCGACTGAAGATTAGTTCACTTCAATAACCAGATAACGGGAAATTTCCCAAAACTTGGCAGGATTGTTGATCTTAAGCACCAAATAATTGTTCACCCTTTCAAGAGAGTAGCTGCTGGCAGGATGGTTGGTCAGCAATTTGGCTTTTTTCGAATAAAGCGATATCTCATTCAGGTTTCTGGAGTCGGCTTCCAGAAAATAGCTCTTGTTAAAACCGTCTTCAAGCAGGCCTTTCTTGGTGTAGATTTGCTGCTCTTTCAATTCCTTGCGGGTACCGAAAACATACCAGACTTTGTTTAGCTGTTTATCCTGAGAATTGAGTTGTTCCTCTTTCTTGGAAACATTGGACTGCAAATCCTCAACATTGGTATTGAGCGATGCAACCAGCTGATCGAGTTCCTGAATGCGCACATCTTTCAAGGCAAGTTCTTCACGGAGTTTTGTGATGACCTGAGTGTGTTCCTCCACTTTCTTGTTGAGTCGTTCAATCAGTTTTTTCAGATCTTTCGAAGCACCCTTGCTTCTGGCCAGTTGTTTCTTAAGGCTGGCAATTTGTTTTCTATTGTCTGTCAGAGTCGTCTTGATCAAATCCAGGTCTTCAACAATGCGCGACATACTGTCATCTGTTATCTGTTCCTGGCCTGTCTGGAACGTTACGTAGTTTTCTAGCTTCCTTGATCTGATCGAAATTATCTTCAATCAGGTTCATCACTGACATCACTTGATTCAATTGCGCGGTCTTCTTTTGTTCTTCGAGCAAGAGGGAGTCCTTTTCCTGCTCCAACGACTTATAAGCATCCGTCTTGTAATTGCAGCTTGTAAATACCGCAGGTACCATCAAGCATAACATCCATTTTTTCATACTTTCTTTTCCACTTAATTTTTTAGAACTCACACTTCCATATATGTAAAAATCAAAAATCTTTCTCTTTGAAGGGCTTTTCATTCAGACCTGCAACAACCAGAACAAATTCGCCGCGCGGTTCGTTCTCTGTAAAATGCACAATCAACTCAGCCAGAGTGCCACGGACAGTCTGCTCATAAATCTTGCTAATCTCACGCGTAACGGAAGCCGTACGGTCGGGTCCGCAAAATTCNGTAAGCTGGGTCTAGGGTTTTTACCACCCTATAAGGCGATTCGTACAAGATNAAGCTTACGGGCAAAACCGCAAGCTCCCTAAGCCTGGTTTGCCTTCCTTTCTTGGGAGGCAGAAAGCCCTCAAAATGAAACCGGTCGTTGGGTAAACCTGAATCTACCAATGCCGGAACAAAGGCCGTCGCTCCCGGTAAACACTCCACTTCTACGCCCATCTGTACACATTGCCTGACCAAGAGGAAACCAGGATCCGAGATGCAAGGCGTACCGGCATCGGAAACCAGCGCAATGTTCTCTCCAGCCAGGATGCGGGAAGCAAACTGCTCTGCAGTCTGATGCTCGTTAAACTTGTGGTGGGACATCATACGGGTCTGAATATCGTAATGCTTCAGCAAGTGGGATGTAGTACGGGTATCTTCGGCAAGGATGAGATCCACTTCCTTCAAGACCCGGAGTGCCCTGAGAGTAATGTCTTCCAAATTTCCGACAGGGGTCGGCACCAAAATAAGTTTTGCCATAATGTCAATGGGATTGGTTATCTCCTGCAAAATTTGCAAAATGCATATTGAGCATCTGGACAAAAATCGTGGAAAGTTTCCGATTCTTCATCGATGATGCAGGTATTGCGCATAAAATCAAGCGCCTCCTCCAAGGATTGAGTCTGATTGATGAGAGAAAACGCTTCGGACATTTTTTGTCGAATCATTTTCAAAAAAAGCCCTTTGGAAACGGAACTTGTCGTTTAGCGTCAAAGACTTGCTCAAGTCGGCCAGCCGCAACTCTCCAAGCTGTTCATTGACACGCTTCACCGAAGTTGAAAAGGCCTCATCGTACACGAGAGACGAAACAGGTTCGTCTTCCTCCTCTGAATCCGGATCTTCTTCAAAATCGGTTTCACCTTCGTCCTCCTCTTCGTCCAAATCCTCGCTCTTTGCTTCTGTCACTAATTCAGATGGCGAACAGCTTTCTGCAAAAGTCACCTCCTCAACCGGAAAAGAAGAAACCAGTGTTTCTTCTTCCTCTTCAAATAAAGGTTCAACAGGAGTAGACAAAGCGAGGCGTGAAATAGAATCAGCCTTTGCGGAAATGAGCTCAAGCAGCTCGGCAGGAAAACCAGGGACTTTGGCCAANCCTCTGATTAAAAGATTTAATTCTGCCAGTTCATTGCGAAGTTCCTTTTCCGAATCCATATCATTAAAGTTAGAGCCTCAAAATTAGTAAAAAAATCAGAGCGCAAGTAAAAAATGTTCCATATCCTTGCGGATCTGAGNACCGGTCGGCATCAGCGTTGTTTACCATCAGTACAACAACGTATGATTTACCGTTTTGTTCATAATATCCTGCATAAGAAGTAACAGACTGAACCGATCCNCTNTTNAGNCGGAGTTTNCCTTCCAACGCCGTGCCTTTCAGGAAACCGGCCACCGACCCCTCCTTACCAGCCCACGGAAAGGCAGACTTATACACAGAGGCATACGGACTTTTTTCCGACATATACCGGAGCATCTGGGCAAGAAAAGCAGGAGAGACACGGTCATTGGGGGAAAGTCCGCAAGCATCGGAGAGCGACAGGGCTGAAACGTCCAGCCCCTTTTTCTGCCAGAAATCCCGTACAACCTTGATACCATCCTTGGCCGTAGCGGGCTTTCCATAGACAGACAAAGCCAAATGCCTCAATAAATATTCCGTATAAAGATTGTCGCTCTTAACCTGAATAATGCGGATCATCTGCGAGAGCGGTATAGAATAGGTTTTCTCCAGAATCTTAGCCGGTAAAGCAGAAAGCCTGTCTGCATCGGCCAACTGCCGGAGTGACACTGGGTTTCCTTCCACGCGGACTCCATTCTTTTCGAGCTCCTCACCAAAACGTCCAGCCAGGAAAAAAGGAGGATCAGGAATGTCTCCCTTGATCACAAAACGGGAACGGTTGGAGGGCATGGTTCCAAAAAGACTTCTTGCCCACTGATAGGGTACTCCATAGAAATACGCACTGTCCAGGTTGTTGTTGACCGCCTTCAGATGGTTGTCTATGGTGAGCAACGGCAACTCCGGCCTGACCGAAAGAATTTCCGGCCTGGAACCGGCGGCTGCGGAACGAAGTTCCAGCTGAAAACTATTGTCATAGACTCCAAGGCCATAAATACCTGCAGCATAATAGTTTCCCATATCTTCCCACAACCAGTAGGGAGAAACCGGTTCATCATCAAAAATGCTGGCATCTGCAATGATTCGACCTTTAACAGTCTTGATGCCGGCTATCTTGACAGCCTTGACCCACTGATCAAGAAAAGCATCGGAATCACCGTCCACTTGACGCGATCCGAGGCTTGGGTCTCCTCCACCCCTGATCCACAGATCGCCATCAAGTACACCATTTACAAGAGAACCCGTGTATTCGATTCTAGTCTCAAAACGGCAATCAGGCCCAAGAATCTCAAGCGCCGCTGCCGTTGTAACAAGCTTGACTACCGAGGCAGGCTGCAACGATCTTTGTTCATTTAGCCCGGCAATCCTTTTGGAATTAGACAGATCAAGCACGCATATCCCTACAGAAGCATGCTCGTAAGCTTTCTTCCTGAACATGGCCGTGTTCTGTCCTTGCACCTGTACCAGCAGGCAAAGAAAAATCAAAGTATGGAGAAATCTTCGCAACATCGGTTCATTTTTCTGCAAATATAGAAGGAAAATATTGAAAGTGTTTCAGATATTGAGAACCAATGGCTATCGACAGGCTTAGCCGATACATAAAATAAACATGAAAATACAGAAATTTGAAAATAAATGTATCTTTGCTAAAAACACATTCCCATGAGTATAAACAGCAGGAAACCCTTTACCCTGGACCGGGTTGTCCGTATCATCATCGGACTCGTGATCCTGATCGCCACAGGTTTGCTTGTGCACAGATTGAGCAGCGTGCTCCTTCCTTTTCTGATTGCCTGGTTGCTTGCCTACCTGATGTACCCTGTTCTCAGTTTCTTCCAGTACACACTCAAACTCAGAAACCGTATCCTCTCGGTTGCAGCCACGCTCCTATCCGTTTTTGGCAGCCTGTTTCTGATCGGATACCTGATTATTCCACCCATCATCGATGAAACCGAAAAAGCAGGCCTGATTATCAGCCGCTTCCTGAGCGACCCTCAATACGGATGGAACATCCCACCTGCGCTCCTGGAAACCATACAAAACTTTCTCAACAACATTGACATACAAAGCCAACTAAACTATCCTAACATTGAAGAACTCGTAAAAGGCCTTCTTCCCCAAATCTGGGACGTCGTCACCGGAGCCGGAAGCATGGTTCTCAACCTGCTCATCGTCTTCATGGTACTGCTGTACCTCATCTTTATCCTAAAGGATTACGAGAAAATTTCGAAGGAGTGGATAAAACTGATTCCCATACATTACCGTCCTTTCATCCATCAGGTCGGCGAGGATGTTAAAAAAGGGATGAACAGCTACTTTCGAGGTCAGGGTCTGATTGCCGTAATCAACTGCATACTGTTTTCCATTGGGTTCAGTATCATCGGCCTTCCGCTGGCCATTGTGCTCGGTATCTGTGCCGGCCTTCTCAATATGGTTCCATACATGCAAACCTTTGCCATCATTCCGGGCGTCATGTTGGCCGCCATCAAGGCTTCCGAATACGACCAGAATTTTTTCTGGGTAGCCCTGTCGGTATTAGCCGTATTCGCTGTTATCCAGGTTTTGGAAGATCTGATACTCACACCAAAGATCATGGGGGATGCCACGGGACTAAACCCGGCAGTCATCCTTCTTTCTCTTTCCATCTGGGGATCCTTGTTCGGAGTTGTCGGAATGATTATAGCACTACCAATGACCAGCCTGATCATTTCCTACTATGAACGATTCGTCATAGCCGGAGAGCTGATAGAAGATTTGGTATCGTCCAAACAGGAAGATACAGACGATCCTGAACCCTCTCAAAATAATACTCAGAAAGAGATCTCGGAATAGCAGGCTATTTTACAGCCAAACGGTAAGTCTTGTTTTTGGAACCTTCCTTGACCCTGATCACCAGGCTGTCCACGTTGGATCTTTCAGGAAAGGTAGACAAAGGAAAGGATGCCAGTGCTGTGACCTTTTTATCATAGGCATCCCCATTGGCATTATGCCCAAAAGTCATATAAGCTTTCCGCCTGGACACAGAATCCTGCACCAGCTGAATGCTGTGTTTGATATCCGAATCTTCGGAATATCCGTAAGTAAATTCAAAATTCAGATAGCTTCCCCCGAACCATGGCTTCCCGACCAGCCAGAGCGGATCGGCAAGCCTGTCCGTGAAGCTGCCGGGCGTTACCACATCCTTGATCAAGACTGGTAACATATCCTTAATTTCGACCATGGATTCTTCTCCCGACAAAGAGTTTCCTTCAAGCTTTACATAAGTAACCCGAAAGCGTTGTCCAGCCTTGTAGGTCGCCACATCCAGCGAAGAAGAAGGATAAAGTGTAGCACCGCCGTCGGAAAAAAGATACAGCGTGCTACCTTGCTCCTTAATATCACAAAGATCAACAATATAGCTTGTTTCATTTTGATCACAGGCAATAGTCGCAACAGACAGAAATGCGAGTAAAAAGCTATTTGTTAAACATTTGTGCATCCGTAGATCTATTAGCGTACAATGGAGAAAACTTTTCCATCTGCGGATCTAGCCACAAACAGAGAAGCCTCTCTTTTCTTTGGAGCACCGGAATAAGGGCCTGAATAAGGAAATCCATAGTTGGTTTCATACAGTCCTGTACCGACAGACCTGTCATTCCATATAACACTCAGTTTAACCGTATCAGCAGCAGGAAAATCGGTGATAAGCTGACTCATGTTGAAACTGACGAAATTCGAGTGTACATAAGAGCTTAAGGTTTTCGACTGATATCTCAGTTCAAACTTGGCTGTCGGAATGGTTGCACCCGTATTGGTTTCTTCTCCTTTGAGACGAATCAACTCATAGGAATTGTCGGATGTGAGCGGAGCATAAGTACGAAAAAAGGTATTGAGGTAATTACCGGTAAGCAAAAAGCCGGAAACATCAAACAAATCCTGTTCATATTCCGTATATGGATCCGTTGCACCTGCCTCGACAGTGACATAATCCTTAACGGACATCTTTGCATAACTGTTCAGCTTGACCTGATAGGTTTTGGAACTGCTTACACCAGTCGTATCGGTAACATCATAGGCAAGATAATAACGTACGCCGGAAGTAAAAACAACTCCGGTATCGGTGCTTATCTTATTGGTACAAGATAAAATGTACCCATCGTCGGTTCTAAATACAGGATAATCCCCAACCGCTACCGCTGTGGCAACCCATTCACTGGAAAGAGTAGAGGTACTGTCATCATTATTACTATCATTAAAACAGGAAGTCAGCGAAAGGAGAACAATGGAAAGCGGTAATGCCAAAAAGAACTTATTCATGATAAAGAGTTGGAAAAAATTTAAACATCAGGTTGACAAAAAAGCATATTTCTTCACCTGCATCAGCAGTGTGAAGAAATNNATTTATCTCACACGGAGAATAAATCCAGATTAATATCCAATGCCTGATTCTGCTTCCAGTTTATTTTTCAATGGATTGGAATACATTTCAAGCATGCGCTTACGAAGAAAATCCTCATCCTTGTTCTTGAGTTCAATCTTATCCAACTGCTGCTTCAAATAATCTATAAAACGATCCCGTTCTGTGGCAGAGTAACTATTGGAAAAACGATCAAGACCATCCAGTAAATCAGCTGCTACATAATTTCCCGGATACAAATGATAATTGCGATGAATACGGTTATCCATCAACTTCGCTACTTTTTCAAACAATTCATTCTTGTGCATACCCACCTCCATTTTTATGAGTTCATCTGAGATGCATGGGCTGACCTTGTAAAAAACACGACCTTTATAACCCATGAGACCGGTCTGCATATTCTCGATATCATCCTTTTGAGTTTTCCTGTAATCAGGATTATCCCGCTTCAATTGCATTTCCCTAGCCTTGAGATAATCGCAAGGATCGTACTCATAGGATATAGAAACCGGTACTATGTTCATAGATGCAAGATTCTCCAAAACGCTACCGGAACCGCCAAGATTTAACATCTTCAAAACGCTTTCCTGCGTGCGGTCGTCTGCATCTTTTGCACGTCCCTCCCGTTGGGCTATCCAGATGGATTGATTTCTCTCGGAAATGGTGTAATGCATATAGGAAGACAGCTCTATGGAGGCCCCCAATTGCTGGCGAACCGGAAGCCCGCGTTTTACCAGAAAGCTTTTGTTGATTCTCACAACATCGCTAATCCAGGGATAAGCCAGCAGATTGTCTCCAATGGCTATTTCGAACGTTTCCATATTCTTCTCAATCAGCAAAATGTCCAGAAAGGCAGAATCGAGAATAATATCCCGGTGATTGGATACAAAAGTATAGGATTTGGATTTGTCAAGATACTTAAATCCGGACAAGTCCAATGAGTCGGTCGATTTTTTAGCCACATTGCGCAAAAGCATGTGCATAATCTTGACCTGAAACTCGTTGATGGTTTTCAACTGTCGCAGCTGTTCTTTCAGCGCTTCCACAGACATATCCTGAGCCAGAAAAGGCAGAATAGCACAAAAACGCGGATCCTTCAATAGGCGGGTTATAACTTCAGGCAATTCCTCGTCTCTGAACGGACGGATGTCATCGTATTTCTGAGTTTCCATAGTATAAATATTATATTGCTACTGAAAAACTGTCTTCAATGATATCAGCCATAACATCAGCCATGATCAGGCCTGCTGCTGCAACCTGCTGGGGAATGAAGCTGGTGGCTGTCATGCCGGGAGTGGTATTCACCTCAAGTAATTTGATACCATCATCGGTAATGATGTAGTCGGCCCTAATGATTCCCTTACATCCAAGAATATCATAAATCAGCGATGTTATGGACTGGATGCGGTCACGAGTATCGTCTGAAATACGGGCCGGGGTTATTTCACGGACCTGGCCTTTGTATTTGGCATCGTAATCAAAAAATTCGTTCTGGCTCACCACTTCCGTGATGGGCAGAAGGCAAGCTCCTTTCGCCGTCTTGTAGCAACCGCTGGTCACTTCCGTTCCACTCATGAACGATTCAATAATCACCTCAGGGCCTTCGGCAAAAGCCTTCGCAACGGCACCCTGTATTTCCTCGGCCTTCTTGACCTTGGTAACCCCAAAGCTGGAACCTCCGACATTGCACTTGATGAAACAAGGCAGGCCTACAGCCTCAATCACCTGACTGTCGCTGATGGTTTGTCCTCTGCGGAGCAATACCGATTCGGCCACTTTAACACCAAAACCCTTAAGGTATTGGTTGCAGGTAAATTTATTAAAAGTAACAGCTGCAGCCAAAACGCCACAACAACTGTAAGGCAAGCCAATCAGGTCAAAATACCCTTGCAGGCGGCCATCTTCTCCGGGAGTACCATGGATCGTAATCCAGGCAAAATCAAAAGTGATTTTTTCACCTTTGCTTACAAAACTGAAATCGTTTTTTTCAATGGGTGCTGTTTCCTCCTTGTTCTCATCAAGGCGCGCATACCAGTTACTACTTTGAATCACAACAATCCAAACCTTATACACCGACTTGTCGATGAAGGAATATAAACCCTGGGCACTTTTCAGGGAAACTTGCATCTCTGAGGAATCACCTCCGCAAACGATAGCGATTTTACGACTTTTCATCTCTTTATTCATCTATATCCTTGGAGGAAGCATAGCCCCTCCATTTTTCAATAAGTAATTGCATATCTTCGGGCAACGGACATTCAAAACTCAGCTCCTCTCCCGTTACCGGATGTTTAAATCCAAGCGTCCTTGCATGCAACGCCTGACGAGGACAAATATCGAAACAATTTCTGACAAATTGTTTATATTTTGCAAAAGTTGTGCCTTTAAGAATCTCATTTCCGCCATACCTTTCATCGTTGAACAGAGGGTGTCCGATATGTTTCATGTGAGCACGTATCTGATGGGTCCTTCCCGTCTCCAGCTGACACTCCACAAGGGTGACATATCCCAGTCGTTCAAGCACCCTGTAATGGGTAACGGCAGGCTTGCCCTGCTCTCCATCGGGAAAAACATTCATCATGAGGCGATTCCGGAGATCCCGTCCGATATTGCCGGTTATGGTACCGCTTTCATTCTCCAGTCTGCCCCAGACCAGAGCCGTATACTTGCGCTGGGTGGTCTTGTGGAAAAACTGCCAGCCCAAGTTGGTCTTGGCATCCGGATTTTTGGCTATCACCAATAAACCCGAGGTGTTCTTGTCTATACGATGCACCAGNCCCGGACGGGGATCATCGGTCGCAAATCGGGTATCCTCCCTGAAATGCCAGGCCAAACCATTCACCAGCGTACCGGTATAGTTCCCGTGCCCGGGATGCACCACCATTCCTGCCGGTTTATTGACAACCAACACGTCGGAGTCTTCATACACAATATTAAGAGGAATATCTTCAGGCACAAGATCTGTATCAACAGGCGGCCTGGTCACCATAACCGAAACCACATCAAGTGGTTTTACGCGATAGCTGGACTTGACGGACTTCCCGTTCACCAGCACATATCCGGCATCGGCCGCATCCTGAATACGGTTGCGGGAAACTTTCGTAATACGGCATACGAGAAACTTGTCTATGCGAAGCAGCGTCTGGCCAGGATCGGCCACAAAACGATATTGTTCATACAATTTGTCATCCGATCCGTCAGAGACCTCCAAAAGATCCTCATCGTTGGTATCGGGATCATCAGGGTCTTCGATCTCTTCGAAAAAATTGTCTTGCATATATTCTTTACTATTCGACGCCTAAAGTATCCTCAGGAACAAATATTTCTTCCGGAACAGACAATAGGTCAATGTCATTGGTCATCCACAAGTCAATTTTCTTGCCCATGCTGGTGGAGCTACCGGTTATCGGACTTTGTTTGTAAATCTGATACGTTTTGGCATCTTCCGACGATTTAGGAACAGGTTGGTAATGGATTTCACCGATATTCAAATTGCTGGAATGAGCGGTCACATTGGCTTCATCCAGGTAAAGACCGTGCAAGGTTGGAACCACGATAAGCCCCTCATCGGTGGAGCTCTCTCCCACCACCAAGGTTACAGAAGACCCTTTGGGCAGCTTGTACCCTGCGGGCAAGCTCTTGCCTCTATAAGTAACACCCAGCACCAGATCTCTGTATTCAGAAGGCATATAGCTGATATCGCTCACCCGGAAACCCGCAGCTTCAAGCGTAGCCACAGCCTGACGCTGCGAACAGTCCTTGACATCGGGCAATACGATCCTTTCTTCGGATGAAGCGTTGATGGTGAGGAATATGATCCGGTTATCCTTGACATGGGCACCGGGTATCGGCTTCTGCTCAATGATGGCACCGGGTAACATACCTACAATGCGTACGGAATCGACCACTTTGTAGCGCAAACCTTTTTTCTCGAAAAAAGGAGCCGCCTCCGAGACAGTCAGAGAAGACACATCGGGTACGGTAATGACAGAATCGTGATGGGTATATTTGTTCAACGAAGCCATCACGATGGCAATCAAAAATGCTATTACAACCGCGAAAATCAACAGATTCTTAAGAATACGTTTGGAAGTGTCGCTCATAAGTGATTTATTATTTTTGAAAGCTCAAAAATACGAAAAAAACCAAACTATAAGGTAATGTCTTAAAAACAAAAAAAGTAAAGACATGATGGTCTTTACTTTTATATCTTTTGGCAGCTAAAGAATCTTATCCTCTCAAACGCTCTTCATCTGAAACGGTTAATTTCTTACGACCGTTTGCACGGCGNTTAGCNANAACGCGACGACCGTTTGCCGTTGCCATTCTGGAGCGGAAACCATGTTTGTTCGCTCTTTTTCTGTTTGATGGTTGNAATGTCCTCTTCATAGAAGTTGNTGTATTNTGTATTTATATTNTATGCNNTTTCGGCCTGCAAAAGTAGGATTTATTTTTTCAATACACAACCCATTCCCCGATTTTTTATCTTCCAAAGAGTAAAATCATCCAAAGAAACACTTTTTTCCTCATGGTAAAGACCTTTAGACTGCTTTTATCATATAATTTGCGTATTTATCATATTTTCCCGATATTTGCACGCCGTTTTGAAAAAAGCGAATCATTCGATAATCAATATATTAGACAAATAAAGCATGGCAACAACAGCTGACATTAAAAATGGAATGTGCCTCGACATCGATGGCCAATATTATTTCATCACCGAATTCTTACACGTAAAGCCAGGTAAAGGAGCCGCTTTCGTACGTACCAAAATGAAAAACGTCGTAACAGGCCGTACCTTGGAACGCACGTTCAACGCCGGTGTCAAGATTGAAGAAGTCCGCATCGAACGCAGACCTTACCAGTATCTTTACAAGGACGATATGGGCTACAACTTCATGAATAACGAAACCTTCGAACAAATTTCCATCAACGGAGAATGCATCAACGGCGTACAGTTTATGAAAGAAGGCGACGTTCTGGAAGTGGTTACACACGCAGAATCTGAAACCGTATTGTATGCCGATATGCCTACACACGTTATCTTGGAAATAACCTATACCGAACCAGGCTTGAAGGGCGACACCGCCACCAACACATTGAAACCGGCCACCGTTGAGACCGGCGCCACCGTAAGAGTACCGCTGTTTATTGAAGTAGGAGAAAAGATCAAGGTGGACACACGCGACGGATCATACGCAGAACGCGTTAGATAATTTACAGAACATACAGAAAGAGAACGGTTATCGACCGTTCTCTTTTTTTGCATATTATATTTATTTTATGTTTATTATTTGTTATTTTATAATATCTTTGAGACATTTATAAAGAAGATATATGAAAGACAACAGATCGAAGGTGAAAGATTGCGAAGGACAATCAGGCGAAGAAGCAAGGTTTAGCATCCGGGAATGGGCTATGGAAGACCGACCCAGAGAAAAAATGATCAAAAGCGGAGCCAGCGCACTGAGCAATGCGGAACTGCTGGCTATTCTTTTAGGATCAGGATCACAACGAGAAAGTGCAGTCGACCTGGCCAAACGCATCATGAGCCATGCCGGAAACAATCTGAACGAACTGGGCAAGATGAGCATAGACACACTCTGCAAACATTTCCTTGGAATAGGCCCCGCCAAAGCTGTCACCATAGCGGCCGCCATGGAACTGGGCAAACGCCGCCGCTCTTCCGAAGTGGTCAAAAAGATCCAGATCCGCAACAGCCGTGACATCTACGAGCTGTTTCACTCCCGCCTGATAGATCTGCCGCACGAAGAATGCTGGGTCTTGCTCATGAATAACCAACACCGCATCATCGACACCATCCGTATCAGCCACGGCGGCGTCTCGGAAACGACGGTCGACCCCAAGATCGTACTCAAGCACGCCATCGACAAACTGGCGTCCTCCATCGTGCTTTGCCACAATCACCCTTCCGGCAATCCCTCTCCCAGCAGCTGCGACGACAAGATTACAAGCAAGCTCAGGATGGCCTGCGCCAACATGGACATACAGTTTACCGACCACCTCATATTCAGCGACTCCGGATATTTCAGTTACGCCGACGAAGGTAAACTTTAAGGTTTGTTCATTTTCGGAAAATCGCGTACCTTTGTACAAAACATAAGGCAATGGATAACCCTTTCTTACAGACAGAAGAAGAAATCGTACGTATGCTCAAAACAGTATACGACCCGGAAATACCCATTAACATCTACGACCTGGGAATGATCTACAAGATCGATGTTTCAGACGAAAAAGACGTCGTTATCGATATGACTTTCACCGCGCCAAACTGCCCTGCTGCCGACTTTATCCTCGAAGACGTCCGCATGAAAGTGGAATCCATCGAAGGCATCAAAAACGTGACCATAAACCTTGTCTTCGACCCGGCCTGGGACAAAGACATGATGACCGAAGAAGCCAAACTGGAACTGGGATTCTTATAAAAACCGTCAATGAAAACATACTTCGCCTCAGACGCACACCTGGGTTCCTGGGCATTCAAGGACAAACTCGCCAACGAACGGAAACTGGTACGCTGGATGGATCGCATCAAGCCCGATTGTGAAGCGCTCTATTTTCTGGGCGACATGATTGACTTCTGGTACGAACACAAGCTGGTAATACCCAAAGGTTATACCAGGTTTTTCGGAAAAATAGCCGAGTTTACCGATGCCGGCATCCCGGTGTACTGGTTTGCAGGCAATCACGACGTTTGGCTCTTCAGCTACGTACAAACTGAGCTTGGCGTCACTGTCTACAACGAACCCGTCGAAACCATCATCCACGGCAAGCGCTTCTACATGGCCCACGGCGACGGTCTTGGCGACCCGGACATCAAGTTCAGGTTTCTGAGAATGCTGTTCCACAGCAAAATATGCCAGACATTGTTTTCCACCCTCCATCCTCGCCTGAGCATAGGCCTGGGCATGACCTGGGCAAAATACAGCAGGGGAAAAACGCGGATCGAACCCCGAATTTTATCTGGGTGAAGACAAGGAATTCCTGATACAATTTTCCAAAAAACACGTAGCCGAGTCCGGAGAATTCGGTGCAGACTATTACATCTACGGCCACCGCCACATCCTGGTAGACCTTATGATTTCCCAGAAAAGCNGGGTCATCATCCTGGGCGACTGGATCACGCTTTTCTCCTACGGCGTATTTGANGAAGANGGATTCAGACTGGAGATTTTTGAGGAATAAAACGTACGGCTANTTCTCGTTCAGATAAAAACGGGCATTTTTGTTCGTCCCCCAAAAAGAACCGGTTTTTTATCAATATCTATTCCAACTCTATTGGATTATACGAGAATACATTTGGAAATTGGGCTGTAGTATCTGTTTTCTTACCGGATTCATCTATCGCTATGCCCCTCTTACCCGAACCAATCAAGAATTGTGCCTGATTATTATAAACACTTTTCAGGGAACTATTTAGCTTTTCCCGTGTAATTTTGGTATATGTCCAAGTAAATAATTTGACAGGAATAATGGACTTAGGTTTTTGGATACCTGTGCAGGTAAAAACATAATGATTTTTATCATCGCTGATTTGCATAATTAAACCGGGCAGTCCGCCAAACTTATACGGACCGTTTTGAATAGGTATTTCGGAAGTAAACCAAGCTGTATAATTTCGGCCACGAAAGGTACAGGTGGCTTTTTGGCAGTTATAGGAAAGTATGCTTTTGTGCTCCTTGCTTAACTGCCAATTAAATTGCATGGGGTAGGTCTCTTTATATCGATAGCTGTATTTTGTCAGACGGAACTCCACTGTTGTAGTTCCTTGTGGATAATTTTTATAAACATCTACAGGTATCAAGGGGCAGGTTTTATAAGGCCCTGTCATTCCTTTGGCAATGTAATGGTAAAACAGAACGGAGTCTGCATCGAAAAGATTTTGATTAAACGATCTTGACAGCCGGCTGCCTATTTGCAAGGTTAGTGTTTCATCGAGTGTATCAGTCGGATATTTAACCGGATTAACAATTGCTTTCACAGAATAGGTGATAACGTATTTTGCAGTGTCAATCACCGTAAACGAACGTACATCGTGAGGTAACGATGGAAATGGTGAGACATGCTTAAAATCTTTCTGAGCGCTGGTGGATTGTACCGATAAAAACAGCATGAATACACAAAGTAAAAAGAGCGTTAGAGTTGTTTTCATAATATGGATTTGTTACTGGTATTATTTTTTGTCCTTGTTATAGCAATCGAAACCGCACTTTCAGCATCACGGCTGTCGGACGAATATAATATTCCGAATAATAGCTATTTAGTCCATCATTCGATGCCGAAATAAATTTGGAGGTATTTAGGATATTTGTCCAGTCGAGTGAAAAGCGCACACCATTCACCGAATAGGATATTCCAGCATCAGCTAATACAAAGCTCTTGTCGCCTTGCAATGCACTGTTGTAATAGTATTCAGACACAGCATTAAAGCTAATAGCATCCGAAATATAAATATCTGCAACCGCTTTTTGATTAAAAGAGTTTATGAGGGGTAGTTTTTCGCCAGTGCTTACGCTGCTTTGATTACAACTTCCATTCGCTTTATATTCAACGGACAGCCATCGGGCAATTTTCATATTTACGGAGGCATCAGCACCGATCCATCTGCTTTGATAGTCCAACGACACATTCTGCCTAAATTGTTGTCCGGTACTTTTACCTGCCGCAGCTTTAGCGGAAATCAACAACTTTTTCCAATTAAAACCTTTGCTGAATTGTCCGTTTATCGAAAAGCTATTGCCGCTATTAGGAATCTCGCTTAGTTGTGTGATAGTCAATACCCCATTCATTGTTTGCCCGTAGGTTGCTTCGCTTTGATAACGACTATACGAAGCGCCGGCTTCCCAAAACAGCATGGATAGAATGTCCTTGTAAGATATCCTGGTAGAACCGCCATTGCTGAAAGTATCGAAAATACGGGTGTCGTAACGGTTCAGCGTGCGATAATCTGCAAGAATATAGCCTGTATACAGCGATGGAAGTCCGGGAGAACTGACATTAAATCCATATCCGGTATTCAGTTCCCAATTGTCGGCAAAAGAGTAGGTAAAATTGCCCGAAGGCTGAAAATACAACTTATTGAGCATGTAAGGTTCATTACTAAACGCATTGACAACGCGCGCATATTGAAAAGAGAACGGTAAGCCGAAACTGAGTTTGATGTTGTTCGACTCATAACTTAAATTGAATCCTGCTGAACTGCTCAAACGCAACCATTTTATATCGTTTCGAAAAAAGGCATCGCTTATAGTGTCTGCTATATGGTTGCTTCCCAGTAAACGAAAATGACTTTCTAACTGCCTCTTTTCTATGTTAAGATTCAGCTCGGGACTTATTCTCACATTTTTTATCATTAATGCCGAAAGAAACGAGAGATGATTGTTGGAGGAAAATCCGCTTGCCAACACATCCTGTGTCAATGAAGAATAAGCTTGGTCGTAATTAAATAAATAGGGATACAGCCCGGGTTGAATAGTCAAACTGTGTGGTTGCCGCATGAAACTATTACTCGAAAAAAATTCAAATCCTTTTCCATCGCTGTATGTTCTTACCCAATGCGTCAAATTTTTCACATTAAAATAAGAATTCTGGTAGCNTTGATTTAGCATGGAACNNTCTGAAACCAAGCCGNCACCATTTTTCCAATCTCCGGAAATGTTCAAGTTATTATTCAAGTATTTATTGGGTTTGTTCAGATTATACTTTATTTCTCCGTCCAAATGATTTGTCCGCATCTGGGTGGAAATATCCTCGTTCACCTCAATAGCGTCGTTGCCGGAAGGCTGCAGGTATTTGGTTCGTGAATAACGGTGTCGGTTCTCTTTGTCGGAATAAAAAGATAGATTGCAGTTGAAGGTGGCATCGTTTTTTAATCTTTTCAGATTATTGATGGTAGCGGCATGACTATTGTTAAAATAATAACGCTCATGCCGTATGCCCGGTCCTGACGGTACAGACATTCCGGTCATTTGCATTGAGCCTATTCCTCCACCACCATACAAAGAGTTTAGTTCTTTGGATATATCTGTTCCTGCATTGTCTGTTTTGTAGGTAGAAAGGTTTTGATANCCACGTCCAAAGTACATCCCTATCAATTCTTCGTGCCATAAGGGATTTTTATCANAACCACCCCCTGCAACCGCTGTTGCTGAAAAAATGCCTTTCCGATCGGGTCTGATTTTTAAATTAATGGCGGCTTCGTCGGATGGCTTTGCTACTTCTAACGCTTTTATTGGTTGATGATTTTCGAGAACCTGTACTGTAGCAATATCAGATGCTGAAATGTTATTGGTGGCGATGCCATATCTTCCACCAAGCATATCCATATTTTCGATATAAAATTTATTAATAGATTTACCCATGTAGCTAATCTCTCCGCTTTCTGCCACCGAAATACCCGGCATTTTTTTCAACACATCGCCAATGACCTGGTCTTTTTGGTCTTTGAATGCCGAAACCGAGTAATTTACAGTATCCTTTGACCCCCAGATTTTCGGCGATTTTACAACTACTTCACGCAATTCTACACTACTACTTTCTTCAGATGTAAAGTTGATTGTTTGTGTATAGTTTTTAATGCGCTTTATCTGCCGTTTAATACCGAAACTATAAATAGAAAGTAGAAACTCGGAATCAGTACAAATTGTCCGGATTTTGTAGTTACCTCCATCATCCGTGTTTGAATATGAAATGATGGAGCTGTCTTTCAAGGTCATAAGTGTGACCGATACATCAGGGAGTGCTTTATTCGCCTTGTCTGCGACTCTCCCTGAAATCGTCGTTTGTGAATAAGCCATAACCTGTAAACCCCAAAATAATAAGAAAAGGATTTTTCTCATACCATTTTATAAGTGCCGCATTTTTGCCCGGTGTAGCCACGACCTGCTAAAAAAATCGGACGAAGAACCTGATTTCTGGAAACAACACATGACAACTATCTATGATTTAATTCTTTGAATTGAATAGCTATNNCAAATAAGAACTAAAATCGGTAACTGAGCTGGGATATCTGAGACTTAAATTCTGGATAGGCACTGTCCAAAAGTTTGTGTAAATGAAAAAGTTGGGTCGTGAGATTCAGTTGATTTATTGTATACATTTGCACAAAACACACAATTATGTCAGTGGTTCCTAAAGAGTTACTCAACAAAGAATTTCTGTCCCAGTTCAAGACGGAAGAAGATGTAAGCAACTTCCTAAAAGAGCTTCACTCTCAAGTTCTGGAACAGATGCTTGAAGGTGAGATGGACTACCATCTGGGGTACGAGAAGAACTCCCCCAAGGGCAACAACAGTGGAAACTCCCGCAATGGAGCATTTCCAAAGAC
>Ga0065701_1040473_pt1 | contig 18346 bp, 16 predicted proteins | sample Biomet1_FD_59088 | JGI IMG/M metagenome (GOLD analysis project Ga0065701, IMG submission 59088) | Microbial communities from bioreactor (seeded with anoxic lake sediment) at LBNL, California, USA - Biofuel metagenome 1 version 3... | ecosystem: Engineered > Bioreactor > Anaerobic > Unclassified ...
CTTCCGTCAAATAAATTGAATAATATGGATACCTGAGCATACCACGGATTTGCTGAGCTCTCCTGGTTTTGCCAATCTTTTTTGAGCAACAAGCTTACCGTAGGCAATTGACCGCTTTTGGCGATTTTTATACCCTGTTTGGCGGCTTTTTCTTCCTGATAGGCTTTTTCTTCCTGATAGGCTTTTTCTTCCTGATAGGCTTTTTTAATATCTGCTCTTTGCACTAATGCAGTTTGAACGGCCTGGGCTACTGGACCTTCATTTAGCCCGCCGCTGTATAAGGTCATCTTTGCCTCTAAAAGTGACGAGCGGAAATTCGATGGCGAATTAGCAGTAGCTGGGTAATTCTGATTTTGCACATGGTTGGCGCTGAGAGTTGGCAGATAGGTTGAGTTATTTTCTTTAAGCAGCCAAGAGGCTTTTGCTGCTTCCCCTTCGACCGCTTTTATCACCGGACTATTTGTAAGAGCCATACGTATACTGTCCGCTATCGTCAATTACATCGGTTGTGCATATGTTAAGTGGGGTGTACCGCAAAAAATAAGGGGTATACTCCATAAAATTATTTTTTTTAGGTTGATGAGTTCTTCCTTTCAAGGTTATTTTTTATTAATTAATGACCCTGGTCAGTTGTGTGGTAAAAAAGGTGCTTATTCCCTACGCAACCTAAACTTAAGGCATAAATAATTTTAGTTTTCCATCCTCAATTCCCAAAATTCGTTCCAGCACAGATTCGGCAATTTTTGTTTTATTAAGAAATATTTCTGATGGTTCTTCTAAATAAGCAACTTCCAATAAGCAGTCTAGTGTGCTCCAGAAAAAGGCAACTGTTTCTTTTATGTATTTCACATGCATGGTTCCCTCTTGATTTCCCTGCTGGATAATATCAGTCAGATGAGGATTAAAAACATTTTCAACCTGTTGTTGCCAGGTTTTGTAAACTAAGTTAAATTGTTTCTCATCCCATAGCCTATCAATAATTGCATCAACTTGACTGGGAAGTAATAATTGCAAAATGAAGATTTGCAGTTTGTTTATTGCCGTGTGCTGGCGGCTTTTTAATCGGAAGGAAGTGACCAGCTCAGTAGCCCAGCGCGTGCAAATGGCTTCTAAAACGGCTTCCTTTGTAGGAAAATAGTAAAAGAAGGTTCCTTTGGCAACACCGACCTTTTTTACTATGTCTGCAACCATTGTTTTTTCATAGCCGGCAGAACTAAATAGCTCCAAGGCAGCATCAATTAGCTCCGTTTGCCGTACTTCCGGATCTTTTCTGATTCTCATAATAAACAGCACCTCCTGACTAGATAAAACCTACAAATAAAAGTAATAGCTCCCGACTTTAACGGGAGATGCATTAGCATTCTTCCCAGTAATATGTTACAGTGCTACTGACCATGGTCAATTATATAATGAACAATATGCACTGTCAATAAGAAAGTAATTTGCCTGTAGCTTTCATTTGCGATCATATATACTTAAAATACCTTCTCACAGTATATTTATCAGAAGGAAGTGTTCATCTAAGTTATAAGCAAATGTTTCAACAACTGCAAATGCTTTTTGCATGTCTTTTTTTAATTTGTCAATTTCTCTCTTTGTACAACCGATGTACTACCCGTCAATTAGACAATAAAAAACATAACAAACAGGTAACTTTTGTGTTTCTCTTTTGGTGTTAATACGACAAGTTTTCTTTGCAAACGTTTATTTTGTAGTACTCAATAAAGCTGTCTATCATTGCAACCAATGAATCCCTGCTTGTAAAACCATGTCATTCTGCTTTTGGTCATTGTTTTGTATCCTCCTACCAGAATCTTTAAGTTTCTCATGACCATTATACTTCAAAACCAATTTGCGTATTGCATCGGTTGAAAGTATTTTGTATTTAATTGTGAGTTCACTCAAGGAATATTGCGTTGTAAGATAATCTTTTATAACCGTTTTTTTGAATTCACTTGAATAATATTTATTGCTCCCAGTTCGTATAAAGGAACATTCTCCTTCTGCCTTATATTTTGTTAGCCAATCCCTGAATGTCATCCTGTGAGAATTCTATCTTTTAGGGATAATGGATGTGCTTCCCTTGCCTTCTAAATATTCTTTGACTGACCTAATCTTATCTTCTGATAAAATCTTCTTGCTTTAAGTCATAAAAATATGCTCCCTTCTTGATAAACAAGTTTTTGTTATTTAACTTGTCTACCTAGAAGAGAGCATACCAACCTACTCGTCACTTTTATTTTACATTTTTACTACAGCTTTTATTCTACACGTGGAACTGTCAGTGAACCTTCCGGCATAAGAATCACGCTATAATCTTTTCCAACTTCTTTTTCAGCTATTTTTAGGGCCTCTTCCACGCTACCCACCACTCCTGCAAAAAGCATATCCTTAGCCAACTGCTTATCCAAGGACGATACTAAAATATATTTTACAGTTTTCATTAAGCGTGTAACAGCATAGGCCTTGTTAGCGCCAATAACAAAATTAGCCTCTAGCTCTTTCTCAATGGCATCACAAGAACCCAAACGTTTACAAGTTTCTTCCAAAACCTTTGACCCGCTGCCTTCTTCGCACTCTGCTAGAAGTATAACTACGCCGCCTTCGCGAACAGCGCAATGGGCGTTATCCATGGTCTTTTGCATTTGATATACGTTAATATCTTTAGGATAACCACCACAGGAAACAATTACTACGTCTGCTAATTGTGGTATAACCACTCCATATACTTCGTCCACAAATTTACAAGCTTCTTTGTGAGCCACTATATAATCTCCTGCAAACATCCGCAAAAATTGGTGTTTGGCATTCAAAATTGCATTAAATAAAATGAGAGAACGTCCTTTAGCAAATAAGGCCACCCCTTCCATTTGATCTTCGTAAACAGGGTTTCCTATAGTTTTCCCTAGCCCAGCATTCGCATCTAGCATCCAGCTATGATTACAACGAACTGTTTCCATTGCCGCACAACCAGGCAGAACAGCTTTGCGGCCTCCACCATAACCACTGAAATAATGATGTACTATTGTGCCTGTTAAAAACACATGATCAACATGGCACAAATGTTTGTTAATCCATACCGGCGTTTTACGGCTAGTATCTCCAAAATATTCAAAATCATCTTGTATAGTAGATGTACTATTGTACATCTTCAAGCGTTCCGCAACCTCAGAGCCCACTGCCACGACCATTTCTTCGTAACTCATATCACGATGCGTGCCTAGAGCAAAAACAATATGCATATCATCGTCTTTAATACCCAGCTTATTCATTTCATTTACTAAAATTGGCATGAAATCATAGCTATTGGCCACACGAGTAGGATCATTACAAATAAAGGCAATAGTTTGTCCCGGTCTTACTACTTCATTAACTGCCGGCATTCCGATAGGATGATAAATAGCATCTAAAACAGAAGCTTTAATATCTTCTAATGGTGTAAAATCCTTAGTACGCACTTCTTTTAATACTTTATCGTCATTCAAAGTAAATTTCTTACGTCCTCTACCATAGGCAAAATCATACTCACGCATTGTCATAATAACGCCCCCTAAAATTTCCTATTGTTTAACTACAATCATTTTACCATAAAATCAACTGTTGGAAACAGCCTTATTACCACATCAGTCTGAAATCCAAATTTTACAAAAAAATGGGCATCCCCTTCTTAGGGTATGCCCATTTAATATGTTATTTTAAACAGCTTTAGCTAAACATTTAGTTATTCCTAATGCTACGCTTACTTCTTCCCAAATGACGATTTGTGCTTTATGAAAACCATTGAAGGTCGTCGCAGATGCAGAAGTGTATGCACCACACAAGGGAACCAGAATAAGATCTCCTACTTCTAAAGTAGTAGTCATCTTACCTCTGAACATAATATCTAAGGAATCACAGCTAGGGCCGGCGAAAGTGGCCTTGTGCTTAGTTCCTTCTTTGAAACTAATAAGTTTGTAATCCCATTGGTCAAAAATAACGCCAGAGAATGTTCCATAAATACCATCGTCCAAAAAGTACCAAGTTTGGCCATTTCTTTCATTTACGCCAATAACACTGGTAATAAGATTCATTGCTGTACCACACATAAAGCGCCCTGGTTCAGCCCAAATTTCGACATTCGGAAAGTCTTCTTCCAAACGAGCACTAATTTGCCCTAACATAGCAGGCAAGTTAAACCGAACCTTTGGTTCTGGCACCGGCATACCACCGCCAATGTCCAAAACATGTAAATCAATACCCTGTTCTTTAGCTTCAGCATATATACTGCGAACAATTTCTAATGCTTCCAAATATGGTTCAGCAGATGTAGTTTGGCTGCCTACATGAAAAGCAATTCCCGCGGCATTAAGCCCTGATGCAAGGGCCAATTTAATAAGGGGCAAAGCTTGCTCCCTAGGTGCTCCAAATTTTTTGTTTAAATCCACATGCGCTTTTGTATTATCTATACGTAAACGCAACAGTACTGTAGCACCGGGACAACATTTGGCAATTTTCTCTATTTCACTAACGCTGTCAAAGGTCATTCTGCTAACTCCAGCATCTGCACAGGCTCTAAAACCACCCGCTGTCTTAATAGGATTCGCATATATCATACGGTGGCCATCAATACCCAATTCTGCCAACGTTCTAATTTCACCATCAGATGCTACATCAAAAGAAGACCCTAATTCTGATAATCTCTCAAGAATACGCAAATCAGGATTAGCCTTCATGGCATAATGCAACCTTACGTTCGGCAAATGCGCCTTTAAAAAACAATAATTCTTCTCAATCTGGTCTAAAGAAAGAACCAGTAACGGCGTCTCGAAGTTTTCCGCCAGTTTCATCACAGCTTCTTGTGATAGTTGAAAAAAACCTTGTCTCTTCATATACACCCTCCCCTTGCTAATGCTTTAATTTACTGTAGTTTATTATACTACTATTTCAGGAAAGTGCAATAGGAAAATTGAGGAAAATTGAGGACTTTTGAGTACTTTATGGCAAAAGTATGAAAAACCTCATAACAGCCCCTTTTGAAGCGTATTAACCCAATAATAAGGCAAAATGCCACAGTTTTGACATACTAACCTAATGTGGCAATAGCTATATATAGTGGTTAGCAATATGCAACGCAGGCACATATTCTAACAACACAAAAAAATAGCCAAATTTCTCAAAAACGAGAAATTTAGCTATCAATATATTATTTAGCTTTTATTACCTGACAACCCATATAAGGAACAAGTACATCCGGTACAGTAACTGACCCGTCTTCATTTTGATAATTCTCCAAAATAGCACAAACAGTTCGACCTACAGCTAGTCCAGACCCATTTAAAGTATGAACATACTCAGGTTTTTCTTTAGGACTACGCCTAAATTTAATATCAGCACGTCTAGCTTGAAAGTCCAAAAAATTAGAACAAGAGGAAATTTCTCTATAACAGTTAGCAGCCGGAATCCAAACTTCCAAATCATATGTAGTAGCAGAGCTAAAGCCAATATCTCCTGTACACAAACGCACAACATGATAAGGCAATTTTAAAAGTTGCAGAATTTCCTCCGCATCATTAGTCAACTTGTCTAACTCTGCCCAAGAATCTTCAGGTTTAGTGAATTTTACTAATTCCACTTTATTAAACTGATGTTGGCGGATAAGTCCGCGGGTATCACGGCCTGCGCTCCCTGCTTCTGCTCGAAAGCATGCGCTATAAGCACAATATTTTATAGGTAAATCTTCAACAGCTAAAATCTCTCCGCGGTGATAGTTTGTAACAGGCACTTCTGCTGTAGGAATCAAGTAATAATCCAAGCCTTCTATCTTAAACATATCTTCAGCAAACTTGGGCAATTGTCCTGTTCCCGTCATGCTTTCTTTGTTAACAATATAAGGAGGAAAAATTTCAGTATAGCCATGTTTTGATGTGTGTACGTCTAACATGAAGTTATACACAGAACGTTCTAAACGCGACCCTAATCCTTTGTAAAAAGCAAAACGAGCCCCTGTAACTTTAGCCGCTCTTTCAAAATCTAAAATCCCTAATTTTTCACCAATATCCCAATGAGCTTGCGGCGTAAAACCAAACTTTTTAGGTTCGCCAACAGTCCTAATAACAGGATTATCATTTTCATCCTTACCAACCGGAACGTCATCTGCCGGCATATTGGGAATCGTTAGCAATATTTCTTTTAAACTTGCTTCAGTTTCTTTTAATACTTTGTCATCCGCGGCAATCTTTTCGCCCAATTCACGCATAGCTTTTATTTGCTCATCAGCGTTTTCGCCAGCTTTTTTCATTTGACTGATTGCCCCGGAAGCAGCATTACGTTGGCTCTTGTCAGCCTCTACTTGCTGCAATACCTCCCGGCGTTTTTTCTCCAAAGCCAAAAATTCATCCAAGTTTTTATCCATGTTACGATTCTTCATGGCTTGTTCAACTTTTTCTGGATTTTCTCTGACAAACTTCATGTCTAACATATCATTACCCCCAGCAATTTCTTACATTAGTATCTAGATATTGTAGCACAAAAACTGCGGGAAAAAAAGTAGGGGTGCTGTGCTCTCGCCCCTACTTTTTAACATATTTTCTAATTTTTAGCGACCTAGCTATTTTCGCATACTAACTTGGTGAATCATGTTGCCAAATAAGCCCATTGCGGCCTCTCCTACAGCTTCCGACAAAGTAGGGTGTGGATGTATGCAATCAGCAAGATTCTCTGCTGTAAGCCCCTGTTGTATTGCTATGAGGCCTTCCATAATAAGATCACTAGCATGTGCGCCCATAATGTGGCAGCCAACTATTGTATGAGTCTGTGCATCAGCAATAAGTTTGACTAATCCTTCCGTTTCTCCCATAGAAACAGCCTTACCATTGGCCATGAAATTAAATTTGCTTATAACTACCTGCTTGCCTGTTTCCTTACACTCTTGCTCAGTCAATCCCACTTGAGCAATCTCAGGCTGCGTAAATATACAGCTAGGAATAGCTTCATAGTGCATAACAACCTCACCATCCAAAGCATTGGTAGCCGCAATAAGTCCTTGATGAGAAGCACTATGGGCAAACATAGACATGCCGGTCACATCGCCAACGGCGTAAATTCCCTGAATGGAGGTTTCCATTTTTTCGTTAACAGTAATCCCCTTTTTAGTATAGGCAACACCTATTCTATCTAATTCGTCTGCCACGAAAATCGGTCGCCTTCCTGCAGCCAAAAGAACCTTTTCTGCTTCAAGCACTTCTTCCTTGCCTTTGTTTTCAATTGTAACTGCCAGCCCCTCAACTCCACGTGTAATGGATTTTACAGTAGCTCCTGTTTTAATGCCAATATGCTGCTTGCGCAATGCTAATCCCATACGTTTTTGCATATCTACATCGCAGAGAGGCAAAATAGTTGGTGCCATTTCTATTACTGTAGTCATACAGCCAAAGCCGGCATAAATACCGGCAAATTCAACACCCACGGCCCCAGCGCCGATAATAATCATAGACCCCGGTATTTCATCTAATTTCAAAACTTCATCGCTAGTAATAACTCCCAAAAGGTTGCTCCCGGGAATAGGTGGGCGAGACGGTTCTGAGCCTGTAGCAATAATTATTTTTTTTGCTACAATGTCTCTTTCTTCATCTGGATTATCCGTCACCAAATGTATTGTATTTTTATCAACAAATACTGCTTTGCCAACAACAAGTTCTATTTTATTAAGCTTTATTAGTTGCTCAAGACCCTTACGCATTTGATAAACAACATTATTTTTGCGTTCCATAACCTTTTGCCAATCATAGGCCATACCCTCAACAAATATGCCAAACTCTTCTAATTTTTGTAAATCTTGCCATTTTTCCGCACTCTTAAGCAAGGTTTTTGTTGGGATACAGCCTTTATTCATACAAACGCCGCCCAAATTGTCTTTTTCAATCAAAATAACTTTAGCACCTAATTGTGCAGCTTTAATAGCTGCAACATATCCGCCTGTCCCTGCTCCAATAACGCACAATTGATATTCCATGTTAATACCCCCGCCTTTTAACGTCTTTTCGTCCAATCTTCGTTACTATATTTTTCCGAAGTTAAAACCTCTGCTCGTTTTATTTCAGCAGTTGTTAATTCTCCCACAACCTCATCAATTTGCAATGCAGCCTGCAATCCATTGGTCATAGCTATGCGCACTTCATCCCAAGTAACTGAACGTCCTAGGGCAGTTTTTAAATTCGCTACCTTGTTTTTTAGCATAGCAATTGTTTTTATGGATTCCTCCGAAGATACTTGCAAAATCCCCACTAGTTCTTCCGGAGAAAAATCTAAAAGAATAGACCCGTGTTGTAAAATCACACCATGCTTACGCACCTGTGCCGACCCTATTAGCTTTCTTCTATCTATAGTCAACTCATAATTAGAGGGAGCATCAAAACAAGCCGCGGATGCAGGTTGGCGAGCGTGCTGCCCATAGGAAGAGATAGGTTTGGTCATTTCTGCCGTAAGTCCCAAGGCTGCTAGTCCTAAAAGCAACCCTTGGCTCAAATAGCGATAAGACGCAGTAATAGTCATTGGCATCCCCGGGTAATCTTCGCCAACAATAATACTGTAAGTTAGTTCCCGACTATGCAATACTGCGCGGCCACCTGTTAGACGGCGCACGATATCAATACCTGCTTTTTTACATGCAGCGAAATTAATTTCTTTTTCTCCATGTTGAAAATAACCTAAACTTACTGCAGCCGGCTGCCAGCCATAAAAACGAATGGTAGGTGGTGCTTGTCCCGCAGCATAAGCTTCCATAATGGCTTCATCCATACCCATGTTACTTGCTGCATTATTATAACCCGTATTTATTATACGCCAAGGGACCTGTTTACCACGGTTGATTGTGCCTAAGCTCAACATGTGATCACTTCGCTTTCTGCAAAAGCTTTCTCTACTTCTCTTGCAGATAATGCCCTAGGATAATTATAAAGCACCTGTCCGGGTCGCTCATTATAAAAAGGTCTGTTGCAATTGTGGCACCCAGTTGTACGAAAAGCATCACCGTCAGCCAAAACTTCAGCAACATTTTGCACTTTAAATCCCGTGATTTTTCCGTCTCTACAAACAACGACATCAGAACTAAAAGCTCGTTTTAACAATCCTACAGCTATCTGTAAGCGGCGATAACTACCAATATTTGGTTGTAGTTTATTACCCATAGCCGTACCGCGCAATGGGGTAAAAGCAAACAGGCCCACAGTAATATTGCGAGCATAGCATTCTTTAATAAGCTGCCACATTTCCTCTTCAGTTTCACCTAAGCCTACGATTAAGTGTGTTGTCATTTTCCCAGGGAAAGCTGCCGCGCAAGAAGTCAACAACTCCCATCTTTTCTGCCAAGAACCACCCTTTATTTCCTCAAAAAGTTTAGGTGTAGCTACATCCATTGCTAGTCCTATGCGGTCTACGCCTAATTCAAAAAGTTTTTTGGCCTCTGCAACAGAAGTAATATAGCCAGAAACCACTACCGGCACCTGCGCTGCTACCAAAGCCTTCACAGCCTTTTGTACTTCCAACAAACTATCCGGCCGGTTAACTATTTGTAAGCAAGCCCTTTGAATTTTATGGGCTTTATAGGCTGTTGCCAAATGTTCAATAGAAACATCCTGGCTAGTTTCCTCCCATGCTACCCTTGAGAGAAACTTAGCGGCTGCTGTACTTTCACGAGCTTGGGCACAAAAAGCACAATTGCGCGTACATTTTTCCCCCAGCATAATATAGGCTGTTGTTGGCAACGCATCTGTTTTTAATTTGCGTATTCCGATAGCTCCAGCTGTTCCTACGGACAATTTCCAGACACTCATAAAACGCAGCACTCCTTGTTTTCCTTTATAGTTAAACCTAATTCCTCTGCTTTTTGCACCGCCGCTCTTACCGGCTGAACAATTCCATTTATACCACACTCTACTGCAGCCAAATCTAGAGCAACTCTATATTTACCGCCGGGACGCATGCAACCTAATGTTAAAGGAGTCGTAGGTAACTCTTGGCGAGCCCAAGTTAAAAATTTAATTACCTCTTCTATTGCAGGAGGCTCAACCTTAGCATACTCTGTTCCCGGGGTCGGAACCAAAACGATAAAGATTAATTGCTCTAGTCCCAATTCTTTTAACACTTTTACCGCTTCGTATTCGCCACCCATTTTACCACCGTGGAGACCGATACAAATATGAGGTGCAACATGGGCACAATGCTTGCGTAACATTTTATAACAATTAGCATAGTCTTCTACTGTTTTGTTTAGCTTCAACGTATCATTAATAGTGTCCGTATCGCCTAGAAAATCAAAAGATACCACATCCGCTAAAGGAGCTAAAGCTTTAATTTCTATTTCTGATAAAAGCCCTGTATGAAAATTGTAGCGACGATTGCCCTTTATATTTTTTAGGATTTCCAAATAAGGCATAATCTGTACCTTACCACTCTGGTCACAGCCGCCACTAATAAGACAACTAGTCCCTTTAACATCTTCTTGGGTTTTTATTGTAGCTAAATCCGTCATTTTATACAAATAATGCCCACCGCAGTGGGCACATTTGAGCGCGCAACAAGCACCCGTAACACTTATACTTTCAGTGTTCTGAGGCCTGCTAATAAACAATGTGGGCGCAAAATTCTGCTGACGAATTTGCCACGGCATTACTGCCCTTCCCATTTTACAACCGGATTGCGTGCAGCCAAGGTTTCATCTAAACGACTAACAATCGTATTATGTGGTGCGCTGTGCACTAACTCAGTATCCGTTGCTGCTTCCATAGCGATTTTCTTCATAGCGTCAATAAACCCGTCTAAAGTTTCCTTGCTCTCTGATTCCGTAGGTTCAATCATTATGGCTTCTTCCACAATCATAGGGAAATAAATTGTTGGTGGATGGTAACCATAATCTAACAAACGCTTAGCAATGTCCAAAGTATGTATGCCATACTGCTTTTGTTTTTTAGAAGTCAAAACACACTCATGCATACAAAAACGGTCAAAGGGAGAATCATAAGCTTCTTCTAACATTTTCTTGCAATAATTAGCATTTAACACCGCATCCTCGCTAGACTTGCGGAGCCCTTGACCGCCCATTGAAAGTATATAGGCATAAGCGCGCACAATGATACCAAAATTACCATGGAAAGCTTGCATTTTACCTATGCTCTTATCAGAAGTACACCAAGAATATACCCCATCGCACAACTGAACTCTAGGATTAGGCAAGAATTTTACCAAAGCTTCCTTCACGCCAACGGGGCCACTTCCCGGTCCTCCTCCTCCGTGAGGAGTAGAAAAGGTTTTATGTAAATTTAAATGTACTACATCAAAACCCATATCACCTGGACGTACAATTCCCATTATGGCATTAGAATTAGCTCCATCATAATAGAGCAAGCCACCAGCATCATGGACAATTTTGGCAATAGCTTCAATCTTGCTTTCAAATAAACCTAGCGTACTTGGATTGGTCAGCATAAGAGCTGCTGTATCAGGTCCAACCACCGCTTTTAAAGCCTCCAAGTCAATAGAGCCGTCAGCTTCAGATTTAATTTCTACTGCTTGCATACCACATACTGCGGCAGAAGCAGGATTAGTGCCATGAGCAGAATCAGGAACTATAACTTTCGTTCTAGCCAAATCATTACGATCTCTATGGTAAGCACGGATTAGTTTTAGTCCTGTTAGTTCACCGTGAGCTCCGGCTGCCGGTTGCATAGTCACAGCCTTCATGCCGGAAATTTCCGCTAAAGCTTGTTCGCATTTATATAGTATTTCCAGTGCGCCCTGTACCGTAGCTGAATCTTGCAGAGGATGCAACAAAGAAAGCCCTTCATAGCGGCTTATATCTTCATTTATTTTAGGATTATATTTCATAGTGCAAGATCCTAAAGGATAAAATCCTGTATCCACACCAAAGTTGCGATTGGAAAGCTGTGTATAGTGTCTTATTAATTCTAATTGACTTAATTCCGGTAAAGCAGCTTTGCTATTACGAGCATACTTTTCCGGAATTAAGTTACTAAGTTCCGGTACATCTAATTTAGGCAAATCAACAGCTTTGCGACCTGGTTTACCCAATTCAAATATTAATGGCTGCCTCTCTAAAATCATGCCTTTGCCCCCAATCCAACAACCAAAGCATCTATTTGCGCCTTGGTCCTATTTTCTGTTACACATAGGAGCATATTCCCTGCAAGTTCAGGATAGTAGCAGCCTAAATCTAACCCGCCAATAATTCCTTGCTTTAGGAGTTCTTGATTAATTTCAGCAATATTTCCGGGTAATTTCACTACGAACTCTTGAAAAAATGGGGCCTTAAAAACTGTTTCTATGCCACGCTCTACTAAAGCTTGTTGCGCATAATGAGCCTTTTGCAAGCACTGAGAAGCCACTTCTACATAGCCCTCTTTACCTACTGTAGATAAATAAACAGTAGCCGCTAAGGCACAAAGAGCTTCATTAGAACAAATATTGGAAGTAGCCTTGTCTCTTCTTATGTGTTGTTCTCTTGCTTGCAAGGTCAAAACAAAGCCACGTTTACCATTTTTATCAACTGTTTCTCCAATAATTCGCCCAGGCAATTTACGCATTAATTTTGCTGTTGCAGCCATAAAACCTAAGTATGGACCACCAAACGAAATAGCTAACCCCAAAGGCTGTCCTTCTCCTACAACGATATCAGCACCTTGTTTGCCAGGTGCCTCTAAAATTCCCAAAGCAATTGGATCACTAACAGAGGTAAATAAAGCTCCTACCTCATGAGTTTTTGCAATAAGAGCAGCTAAATCTTCCAAACTACCAAAAAAATTCGGGTTTTGAATAATAACTGCTCCTGTATTTTTAGATACAACTTCACTTAGAGCTTCTGGCGTAGTTACACCATCTGTGAACCCAACTTCTTTAACCACGAAACCAAAATCCTTAGCATAAGTACCTAATACAGTACGATAATTTGGATGAACACTACGTGCAACTACAATCTCGTTACGGCGTGTAGCATGGCAAGATAAAAGTGCCGCTTCCGCCATAGCGGTAGCACCATCATACATGGACGCATTAGCTACCGGCATTCCTGTTATTTCACAAATCATAGATTGATATTCCCAAAGAGCCTGCAAATAACCTTGGGAAATTTCCGGTTGATATTGCGTATAAGCTGTATAAAATTCACTGCGGCCGAGAACATGACCAACTGTACTTGGAATGAAGTGGTCATAAGCACCTGCCCCCAAAAAACAAGCATAATCTTGCAAATTAGCATTGGCAGCTGCTAGCTTTTTAAAATATGCAGCTACTTCTCTTTCACTTAAAGGTTCCCCCAAAGCAAGAGGACGGTGAAGACGAATACTATTAGGTACATCAGCATAAAGTTCCATTGTGTCCTTAACGCCAATAGCTGCCAGCATTTCCGTTCTGTCCTCTGCCGTGTGTGGCAGATAACTCCATGTCATAGGTTATGCCTCCTCCAACAGTAGTTTTTCATAATCGGCGGCATTTAATAAATCATCTAATTCTGCAGTATTTGACAATTCAACTACACAAATCCAACCTTTACCATATGCGTCTTCATTAATTAATTGTGGAGCATCTTCTAATTGTTCATTAACCTCAACCACTTTTCCTGAAACAGGAGAATAAACATCTGACACAGCTTTTACAGATTCAATTGTTCCCAATCCCTCAGCCGCATTTAGTTCAGTATCTAGTGCCGGAAGCTCTACGAATACTACGTCGCCTAATTGGTCTTGGGCAAAATCAGTAATACCTATAGTTGCTTTATTACCTTCAACTTTTACCCATTCATGATCGCTGGAATACTTTAACTCTGCTGGAATTTTCATAACAATCTCTCCTTTTAATGTTTTTTGGTTTTCAGGCACTCCTAGTGCAATGATTTTTATAAAATTATTCTGTGCGTTTATAAAACGGTTTTTTTACTATCAATGCTGGAATATATTTTCCACGCACATCAATAAATATTTCTTTACCAATTGTCGCATAAGCTGTATCAATAAGCACTAGAGCCATATTTTTACCCAATGTAGGCGCAGGAGAACCTGTAGTTACGCGCCCGACAACCTTACCATCGCATTGCACAGGAAATCCAGCTCGGGCAATGCCCCTACCTGTAATCTCCGCTCCCATTACTCTTTGAGGTAAACCATTGGCTTTTTGTGCTGCTAAAGGTTCTTTGCCGTTAAAAGCCCCTTTGTCTAATTTTACAAACATGCCAAGCCCTGCCATAAGAGGTGTGATTTCTTGGGATAACTCATGTCCATATAAAGGCATGCAACACTCAAAACGCAAAGTGTCACGGCACCCTAATCCGGTTGGTAAAATCCCCTCTGCTTTTCCTGCCTCCATGATAGCTTCCCATAAAGCAGGAGCATCACTTGCCTCACAATAAATTTCAAATCCATCTTCCCCGGTATAACCTGTGCGAGAAACAATGGTCTTTTTCCCAGCCACCATAACATCATCCATAAAATGGTAGTATCCTATGTTACCAACAGGAGCACTAGTTAATTTTTCTAAAATTTCTAACGCTTTTGGTCCCTGCAAGGCAAGTTGCGCTGTAATATCTGATTTATTAATCAGTTCAACTTTGAAGGATTCTGTATTCTCTTGCATCCAGTTCCAATCCTTTTCTATATTTGCCGCATTAACTACTATTAAGTATTGTTCAGGTCCAAACTTGTAAATCAAAAGATCATCAACAGTTCCCCCATCTTTGTAGCACATTGGAGAGTATCTGCTTTGCCCAACTTCTAAATCCGTCAGATCATTAGTCACAAGATTTTGTAAGAAAGAAAAAGCTTCTTGCCCCTCTGCCCAAATCTCACCCATGTGTGAAACATCAAAGAGTCCTGCACAAGTACGAACCGCCTTATGCTCGGCTATTACTCCCGAATACTGAACAGGCAATAGCCAGCCGCCAAACTCAACTATCCTTCCACCATATTTCACATGTGTGTCATATAGCGGTGTCTTTTTCCCTTCCATTTGTTTGCCCCCCTAATATTTTTAGATAACAAAAAACAGAGACATGAAGTGTCCACTTCTTTGTCTCTGTGTGCATATGAGAGAATTAATAACTGCATTGTTACAAATTATTTTACTCCCAGAGGTTAGTCCGATTGAAATTCTTTTGCCTGAGAGTTTTTACAAAGTAACTTGCCCCTTCGGCGCTGTATCTAAACAGTCTCTCTTTCAACCATCATCCCACCGTATTCAGTTATCATTACAAAATTATTATACATAGTAAAGCTATATTTAGCAAGAGAAAAAATAGTCTTAATCTTCTCATAATAAGATAGCTATTAAAATATTGTATCTTCCCATAATGTTGTTACTTAAAATTTTTAGCCAAATAACTTACGGCTCCAATAGCTGCTACAAGGCCTTGTCCTGTTGCTCGGCTAATCTGGTAAGGCTGTCCCGTACAATCGCCGGCGGCAAAAAGACCAGCAATGTTTGTGCTCATTTGTTCATCAACAAATATGGATTTCCCTCTTAGCTGTAAATCCGGTAACAAGTTCTCAATAGGATCTGTTTCCCGAAAAATAAATACGCCCTGAACCGGCAAATATTCACCGGTTGTGGACAGCCCAGTAACACGATCAGTTCCTGTAATACCTGTTGGTTTATCTGAAATAACAGTAATATTGCGATGTTTTGGTACTTCAGTCAATTTGTACAAAGGTAAAAACTTTACTTCCGAACAAAGTTCTGCCAAATACTCTACTTCTTCTAGTGCAGAAGGAACAGTAGAAACTGCTGCCACAACTTTTCCTTTGTAGAAAAACCCATCGCAAGTGGCGCAATAACTAACGCCCTTACCTAAGAAATCTCTTTCTCCATTCATCGTTTCAGAATGAGATGTTCCAACAGACAAAATTATTGTCTTAGCTTGATAAATATCTCCTGCAGTTCCAATAGTAAAAAAACCATCACCTTCGGTTATGCCTATAACCTTGCTTTTAATAACTTCAGGTTTAAAGCTCATAGCGTGCTCTACAAACTTATTCATCAATTCTTCCCCTGTAATATTAGCAAGGCCTAAGTAATTGTGTACTATCCATGCTTTACGTAAATGAGGGCTAAAGTTACTGGAATCAAATATTGCCACCTTTTTGTTGCGTACGGAAGCTGTCACTGCTGCAGACAAGCCAGCCGGCCCGCCACCTATAATTGCTACATCAAACATATTCTTCACCTCATCATTTAATCTTATATTACAATTATACTACATATAACTAATATTTGCTGTGCTGAAAAATACAACAACTTAATATTCACTTTACTTTTTAGGGCTATGTTGATATACTATCAATAGATAGTAATTATTGTTTCTATCTAAATTTTCTTTCCACATATTTTAATAAAGGGTTTCTGAAAAAAATAGCGAAGTAATATTATATAACTCTTTGTTATAACCATTAGTAATAATCATAAAATCGTTGTGGTTTTATGGTCATTTATAAGAGTAACTTGGCTAACTATTTTCATCTATTACAAAGGAGGAGTAACATGGAAGCTGTAAAATTTTTTATTTGTAAACATTGTGGCAACTTAGTAGGACTAATCAATAATGGTGGAGGTACTTTGGTTTGTTGCGGAGATGATATGACAGAACTAATTCCTAATACCGTTGATGCTGCTAAAGAAAAACATGTACCCGTGATTGAACAAAACGGGAACACTGTGGTTGTTAAAATCGGTAGTGTCGCTCACCCTATGGAAGAGAAACATTATATTCAATGGGTCTATATTCAAACGGAAAATGGTGTCCAACGCCATGCTTTCAAACCTGGAGACAAACCGGAAGCAACTTTCGCATTAATTGATGGGGACAAAGTAATTGCTGCTTATGAGTATTGCAATTTACACGGCCTTTGGAAAGCCTAATTTAGAAAGCAAAAAAGACGTCAACCTTACGGTTGGCGTCTTTTTTGGCTTGAGAACTAAATAAACAATAACGAAACCTGACACTATTTTGTATAAAGTATATGCCTATCAATACTAGAAAGATCCTGACAACCCGTCATAATCATAGAAGCTTCAAGTTCTCCTCTTATATGATTCATAAGACAGGCAATACCTTCAGCGCCACCAGCCCCTGCTTGGGTAACCGGCCGCCCCAAAAGCACTGCATCAGCCCCTAAAGCCAACATTTTCAAAACATCAAACCCAGTACGAATACCACCATCAACAAATATAGTCATCTTATCACCAACTGCATCCGCAATTTCCGACAATACTTCTGCCGTTCCAGGTGTATGATCCAAAACTCGTCCGCCATGATTAGATACGACAATTGCGTCAATACCTGCTTTAGCACAAACAATTGCATCGTCAATATCCATGACACCCTTGATAATTATCGGCAAGCTAATATTGTTTTTTAACTCTAGCAGTTCTTCATAAGTTTTCGGTCCTACTTTTTGTCCTGATACCGTCATATTTATTAAAGCTGCTGCGTCTACATCAATCGCTATAGCAATAGCTCCAATTTTCTCTGCCTGCTTAGCTAAGGTAATGATTTGTTCATTTGGACGAGGCTTAATAGTAGGAATTCCCCAACCAGCTGCTTCTTTTACACAACGTAAACCACCTTGATAAATCTCCGGTAATTTACCATCACCCACCATACCTAAAGAACCGGCATTCTTACACCCAGTAATAACAGCATTAGCATACTCCTCTTCTGAAATATAATTATTCCAGTTAAAAGCAATCCCACCTATAGGGGCCGCCAAAATTGGCATAGTTAAGCTTTTTCCCCAAAGCATAAATTTTGTAGAGGGCGTATGCACGCTGTGGATAATACGTTGGCGAAGTTTTACCCCTGCCAGTGCAATTATATTATTACGAAAAGCCTGGCCCGTCCCTACTCCTCCTGCTCCTGGTATTTCACCGGCACAAGCGCGCCCATCACAAATAGGGCACATACGGCAAACCTTACCAAATTTTTGTTTACCAAGTTCTCTCAATTCTTTCATATTCATAAGCTTCACCCCTTATAAAATTTTTTGTACATTTCTTTTGTGTTTGTATTCCTCTGGTCTTTATTTGCACAAATTTTTATTTAAATTAAAGGAGCCTCTCACGAGACTCCTTTAATTTATTGTTGTAAAAACCGCAAAGGATTAACAGTTGCACCTTTTTCTAAAACTTCAAAATGTACATGTGGACCGGTACTAGCTCCGCTGCTACCGACAAAACCTATAACCTCACCGCGTTTAACACTCTGTCCTGCGCTAACAGCTATAGCACTCATATGTCCATAGGCCGTTTCATAGCCATTACCATGATCAATTTTTACATACCTGCCATACCCGCCATTCCATTCTGCCATTTC
>Ga0065701_1009609_pt1 | contig 18281 bp, 9 predicted proteins | sample Biomet1_FD_59088 | JGI IMG/M metagenome (GOLD analysis project Ga0065701, IMG submission 59088) | Microbial communities from bioreactor (seeded with anoxic lake sediment) at LBNL, California, USA - Biofuel metagenome 1 version 3... | ecosystem: Engineered > Bioreactor > Anaerobic > Unclassified ...
ACCTTCTGGGGCTCCATTTGAGTCGAAGTTCTGACTGAACAGCCACTTAGCAGCTTGTGATTTCTGTGCGTCACTGAAGTACTTGCCAACGTAGTCGGCAGTCCAGCAGTCAGAAGCACCGAAATCAGAAATAGTCTGATAGGTGGTAGTTGGGTCCATGGTAATTGTGAATGTAGACTGTGCCTTGACAGTGAATAGAGATACAGCTAATAGTATGCTTAGGTAAAATCGTTTCATACAGTTGATGTTTTAGATTTGAATAAATATTTATAGGGACTTGCGCCAATAATAGCGCAAGTCCCTAACGATATCATTAATTAATAGCCAGGGTTCTGTTTGATAGAACCGTCGCTCATAACAATTTCAGAGTTGGGAATAGGGAATAGTTCATCACGACCATTCACAAAGTTGTAACCCTTGTTGGAATTCTCGTTTTGATTGCTTATCTCGTATTGGTCAGTGCTCTCAACTGTGTTGTAGTGCACGAATGTACCGTTAGCACCCATAAGGTTTTGAATGGCCTTCTTACCATTATCGTCACTCCAACGTCTTAGGTCATATAGACGATTGTCTTCCAATGCTAGCTCAAGACGGCGCTCCTTACGGATAGCATCTCTTAGAGCTGTTCCACTAGAGGTAACATCTGCCAAATTCACACGTTTGCGCACTGTGTTAAGTGCTCCGCGAGCTTCTATGTCATTGCCTAAAGCATTTTCAACTTCAGCATACATCAACAAAACATCGGCATAGCGAAGAAGACGATAGTTCAGGTTGATATGTGGTCCGTCGTAAGGTGAAGGACGCTTTGCAGTAGGTATATACAGTTTCATATTGCATCTGGCACTCTTGTGCTTGCTAGGGCTAATGATGTAAGGTTTATCCTTAGTCCAAGTATTGTCGTTAGGCACGTAAGTCTGGTTGTGGTGCATGATAGTCCATATCTCGCGGATAGAGTCACCTTCATCCTTGAAAGCCTTGTCTAGGTTGCTTGTAGGAAGTCCCCATGACCAACCTCCGTCATCACGTGAACCAACTACTACAGAAAGATGCTCACCAAGACTGTAAGACATTGTACCATCAGTTTGGATTTCAAACAAAGACTCCGCACTGTTGTTGTGGTCCATGCTCCATACATCACCGAAGTTAGCAAGAAGTTGGTACTCTTTGCTGCCGATAACAGCATTTAGTTGAGTCTCAGCTTCCTTATACTTCTGCTGATACAGATATACCTTTGCAAGCATACCCTGTGCTGCACCCTTTGTTACACGACCAAGATCAGCAGAACCGTATTGGCTGCGAATAGGAAGATCAGGAATAGCCTCTAGCAAATCTTTCTCGATGAAAGCATAAGTATCAGCAACGCTAGCGCGCTCAATACCCTTAACCTCACTAGGCATCTTTAGATCTTCGATCAAAGGCACGCCTCCGAAGTTCTTAACCAAATCAAAGTATTGGAAAGCACGCAGGAACTTAGCCTCTGCAATGTAACGCTTTCCAAGAGCAGCGTCGTTGAACTTTACGTTAGGAGTCTTCAGTATGGCAATGTTGCACTGTAGAATTCCCTTGTATCTGTACTGCCAGAAGTTCTGGCAAGAGTTACCAGCCTGAATAGTGTTGCCTGAATAGTGGGCTAGGTGATAGTAATCACCTGGATCCTGTGTAGTGTTACCCATCCATTCGTCATCAGTGCACATGTCTGCAGCATCATACATCTTGTAAATCTGCCACCAGCCATCACAGGCGAGACCCTGATAGCAACCAATTAACTGCTTTGCACATTCATCCTCAGTGGTGAAGTAATTTGCCATATCCTGTTGACCGAGGACTGGTTCATTGAGGAAGTCAGAACAGCTGCTGAAACTCATTGTGAGTGCGGCTGCGGTCATAGAAAGACCTAATATGTAATGTTTCATATTATTTATAATGATTAGAAGTTTACATTCACGCCGAATAGAATTGTACGTGGATTAGGATAACCAGTCCAGTCGATACCTGCTTGTGTTACATCTCCCATAGCTGCTGTTTCTGGGTCCATGCCAGAATACTTTGTGATAGTGAAAAGATTCTGTGCAGATAGTGAAAGACGTACACTGCAAAGGTGAAGTACGCTCTCTGGGATAGTATATCCAATCTGAAGTAACTTGCAACGGAAGTAACTACCGTTTTCTACGAAGTATGATGAAGGGCGTGTGTAGTTCTGGTTAGCGTCGTTAACAGACAGGCGAGGATACTCGTTTGTTGTGCCTTCTCCGTGCCAAGCCTTGTCAAGAGTTCCTGCCCATACGTTTGAGCCATTCTGACCGAAGTAACGTTCACGGTTCAGGTTGTAGATGTCGTTACCGAATGTTCCGTAGAATTGTGCTTGAACATCCCAACGATGATATGATGCGTTAAGGTTCAAACCTACCATTACATCAGGGAATGGATTGCCAATATAAGTCTTGTCCTTTTCATCTATTACGCCATCGTGGTTAAGGTCCTTGTAGCGGAAGTCACCAGGTTGAGCGTTTGGCTGCATTGCGGTTCCGTGTTCGTTTGTATAAGACGTAACCTCTGTCTTATTCTGGAAAATACCGTCAACAACATATCCGTAGAACTGGCTGATAGTTTTTCCTTCTTCGTTACGAATGATAAAGTCACCATTGTGGCTACCTGTGTAAATATAGTTACCGTTTAGGTTTACAGCCTTGTTCTTTACAGAAGAAAGGTTAAGACCTACACCATATTTAACTTCACCGAACTTATCGTCCCAGTTGAAACCAAGTTCCCAACCAGTTGCTTTCATACTACCGATGTTTGACCACATCTGACCGTTCCACATTGGGTAGCCAAGAACAAGAAGGTTATCCTTCTTCATAAGCATGTCGTGGCTCTTCTTTGTAAACCAGTCTGCTGTTACGCGAAGACGGTTCTGAAGGAATGCCATGTCTACACCGATATTGTAATCCTCAACAGTTTCCCACTTAATATTCGTGTTACCGATAGATCCTACTGAAGAACCAATAGCTATCTGATTTCCGAATACGTAACGGTTTGTTGTGATAGCACTTGTATATGCTGAGTTGTCGATATTCTGGTTACCAACCTTACCCCAGCCAAGACGAAGCTTCAAATCATCAAATATTTTCTGATCTTTCATGAAGTTCTCTCCACTAACACGCCAAGCTCCACTTAATGATGGGAATGTAGCATATTTGTTTCCTGCAGTGAACTTAGAAGAACCGTCAACACGGATACTTGCTGTAAGATAGTATTTCTCATCATAGTTGTACATTACACGACCAAGATAAGAGATAAGTGAACTGTATTTATTTGTTCCGCTAACCTGCATGTTATCTGTACCTGCATCTACATAGCGCATTTCTTCAACATTTGAAGGAATCTTTTCGCGGCTACCATCAAGGAAGTAATCCTGGAAACGCTCCATAGTATAACCAGCCATAAGGTTAAGATTATGCTTCTTGTTGAAGGTATTCATATAGGTGAGGGTATTTGTCCAGTTCCAGTCTACCCAGTTTTCCATTCTGCGTTGAGCTTTGCTTACTGCAGCCTGCTCAAGATTATCAATGTGGAAATCAGGAGTGTAGGTATCTGAGAGACGGAAACGGGCATTCATGCCAAACTGAGTACGGAATGTCAGTCCCTTTACAGGATTGATGCTTAACCATGGAGTTGCAAGAAGTCCGTATTCATCAGAATGAGCGTCAAGACGAGACATTGAAGCAACAGGATTCAATGTCTGGTTGTTGTTAGAGCGAGCATAGTTGCTGTATGGGTTTGATGTCCATTGGCTCTGATCACGCATAACCGATGTTGTAGGGTCCATAGTCATGACTGCTCCAATTAGGTTAGGAGTGTCATGCCAGTTCTCGTATTTAGGAGTGAAATCTACACCTGCCTGTACAATCTTATTAAAGTTGTACTGCATAGAGAAACGAGCTGTGATTTTCTGCCAGTCACCAACCTTGTACTGTGAGTTCTGACGGAAGTAGCCAATACTTGCTGAATAAAGCAACTTATCTGTACCACCAGAGAAACCGAAGTTATAGTTCTGTGTCAATGCAACGTCACGCATAGTCTNNTTCCACCAGTCNGTNCCCTGNGCATTAGTGATATTGGCTATACCGTTGTAAGGTGCAGTCTGATTATCGTTAGTATAGCGAGTCTTGAATACCTGTTCGTATTCAGAAGCACCTGCTATATCAGGTTTCTGCATAGTCTGAAGACCTACTGTTGCAGACGCTGTAAACTTAGTTGCGCCCTTAGAGCCTTTCTTTGTAGTGATAAGAATAACACCGTTACTACCACGAGTACCATAGATAGCAGCAGCAGATGCATCTTTCAATACCTGCATGCTCTCAATATCGTTCTGGTTTAGGAAGTTGATGTTATTACCAACTGGCATACCGTCTACAACGTAGAGTGGGTCAGAACCGTTGATAGTACTTACACCACGTATAATTACACGTGGTGTGCTACCAGGACTTCCTGAATTTGTAATCTGTACACCGTTTACCTGACCTTGAAGNGCATTCATCACGTTACCAGTACTTAGCTTCTCAAGTTTGTCGCCCTTGATAGCAGAAATACTACTTGTTAGGTCGCTCTTCTTTACGGAACCGTAACCGATAACAACAACTTCGTTAAGGTCTGATACGTCGTCTTTCATCACGATGTTGATGGCGCTGCGTCCTGCAACACCAATGCTTGCTTTCTGAAAACCAACCATACTAACTTCTAGAGTGGCATTCTTGTCAGCATCTATCGTAAAGTTACCGTCGATATCTGTTATAGCGGCTGTTTTGGTTCCTGCTACCTTAACATAGGCACCCATGATAGGTTCCTTGTCAGCAGCGGCAGTCACCTGTCCTGTAACCTTTACGCTTTGGGCATGAAGTCCAAGAGTAAGGATTGAGACAAATATTATTAAAAAATATCTTTTCATATTTTATATTGTTTATATATAATAATGTGAATTATTTCACTAATACGAAGCGACTGCGTAGTAGTGCATAGTCGAATTCGAATAGATATGTTCCGTCTGTAGGTACGGTAACCTCTTTCATGTTGTCACCACCATTCTTTACATTCTTCTCATTCTCATCAGATCCGTTGAAACGCCAGTATGGTTCTGGCCACCATCCCTTTATATGAGTCTGGCTGATAGTAAATGACACCTTTGTCTTTGCTGTAAGTTTCACCTCACGATATAGGCGATATGGATTGGTTTTATCCTGATATAGGGTAAATGCTCCTGAATTAGGGTTTGTATTCCAGTTTGAAGTACCAGGAAGACCTGATCCAGCAAGACAAATTTGTGCAGGCTGAACATCGCCGTCTAGTGTTACATTCTGTGTTCCGTCAAGAACCATGCTAGGAGTTGTAGGAGTCCACGTTTTTACATCGTATTCACCTGTTACAGTGTTGAATGTAATTTCGTAGTATCCAATAGTGCTAAGTGTGATAGGTTTACCAACAGAAGGATTACTTGTAAGCAAACCTGTGATTGGGTCTTCACCGAAGCAGATAGGCTGGAAGTCAGTCTTCTGTGGAATGAAGCGGATAGGAGTGCCAGCCTTCTGATTGTAGTAATGTGCTGTGTACTGGTATTTGCCAGTATGTTCAATCAGCATAGGCACGCCATAAAGGTCTGAATTTAAATCAGCAGCCTCAGTAACATCAGCAAGATACATATTATCAAAGTCAGGAAGATCGCTCACCTTGATTGTGCTTGATGTTGTAGTACGGTTTCCTACTGCGTCACCAACTGTAATAGTCATAGCATAAGAAGCTTCTGTTGTTGGCATGTCATAAGACTTACTCAATGTGTATTTAGTTCCGCTGATACTAATACTGTCATGAGTGTTAAGGTCTGGGATTGATACAACAATGTATCCCAAATTTTTGTTATCCGTTACTGTTGTGTTCAGTGTCAGCTTAGGATTTTGAAGCAGCACTGTTAATTGTGAAGATGGAGCAGTTGTAAATACAGGGTTAGAGAAATCTCCGTCTGTAGATACCGTCAATGTTTGTGTGGTGGTTCTTCCACCTACGTCTTCCACTGTAATCGCTACAGGGAATGATTCTGTACCTTTCCAATCCTTGTTACCTTTGTAGGCATAACTAAGGTTGTAGGTGTGAAGTAATGAGTCTGGATGAGATTCCAGTAAATCAATAGTCTTGTCGAGGTTCAGTCCCTCGTTTACAAGACGGATAGACTTTATTCCGTCTGCATCTTTTGCAACACCCGAGATAGTGAAGTCACGTCCGGGTTCTGTTTTTAGTTGTGCGGAACTAAGTGTAAGAGTTGGGGCCTGACCATCAACTGTTGGATAGTCATCATCGCTGCTACATGATTGCAGAGATACTCCCGCTATTACGGCGAAGGCACAAATAAGTAACCTCCTTAAGTAATTAGGTTTAGTTGCCATAAAAAATTTAGGTTATAGTTATATAAAAATAATGTTTACGCAGCAAATTTAACACGCTGTAACCATAAGCATACTCGCAAATCGTTCAATAAGGTTCTTAAATCGTTCATTGAACGATTTGAATGTGATTTTTGCTTTATATAAGATAAAATTGCTAACTTTGCAACTGTTTATTATCACATATTTCATCAAGACAATCATGAAGAAGTATCTCTTTTTACTATTATTTTTGTTTTTATCCATCTCTGCATTCTCTCAGAAGTATCAAGTTAAGTCTCTTGATATCACTGACGGACTGTCAAGTGACTATGTTCTTAACATGGCCATGGACAAGTATGGATTTATCTGGGTTGCTACTGAAGAAGGACTGAACAGGTTTGATGGTTCACGCTTCTACACCTATTATAAACATAACTCAGATAACAGTATAACTGGAAACGAACTTAACTGCGTTCTTGATGATCCTAAGGATAACAAGATGTGGATTGGTACCCAGCGAGAGGGACTAAACGTTTTTGATTATAATACTGATCAGTTCAGCAGCTATCGACATGATAAGAAGGATCGCAACAGTATTGTCACTAACGATATCACTTCTATCTCGGCTTCTGCTGATAGCAGTATATGGGTAACAACATATTGGGGCGGTATTGAATATTTTGATAAGAGCAATCAGCACTTTATACATTATAATAAAAAGAACGTGCGCGGACTTCCTTCCAATCAGGCATGGTCAGTGTGTGATGCTGGTAATGGACTTATATACGTAGGACATGTTTATGATGGATTATCTGTAATAGATACCCACAACAGGGTGGCTCATAACTATAAACATAACAATGCTGATCCTAATTCTATTTCTGGTAATGAGATTCATTGCATATTCAGGGATAAGAATGGAAATGTGTGGATTGGAACAAATAATGGACTTGACTTATTTGATACCCTGAACGGAAAATTCATTCATTATAATGACGGCGGGAAGGCACATCACCTTATCTCGTCAATTATACAGATGGCTGACGGAAAACTGTGGCTGGCTACTGAGCAGGGAGGAGTTGCCATTCTGGATATCAATGCGGGTATGTATATGGGTAATGCCAACTGCAAATATGAGTTCATTCAGGAGGGGAACGGAGAACTTGACCTTACTGGTAACAGTGTGCGCTGTGTTCTTGAGGATAAATATCATAATGTATGGTTGGGACTATATGGTGCAGGTATCAACTTCATTACCCGAAATACACCGTTGTTCTCTTTGTTGAGTTATTCGCCAGTAAATCCCGAAAAGCATATTTCAACAAAATCTGTTATCGGACTTGGATTTGATACAAAGGGAAATCTATTGGTGGGAACAGATGGAGACGGAATGAATGTATTTGATACAGAAAAAAATAGGATACATTCTGATATATCGTTGCCAAAACGTTCTGTTCAGGTTGTGCATCGCGATAAGAATGGTAATATATGGATTGGATGCTTTTCTGATAATGCTTATGTCAGGCGTGCTTCTGGAGGTCTCAGTAAGATATTTGCAGAAACAGTCGATGTGAGATGCTTCTGCGAGGATGGCAACGTGATGTGGATAGGAACAAGTAGTGGAATATACACTGTCGACATAAATACACTGAAGGTGATAAAGGCATATAAGATTAAGGAAAGCCTTGTTAGAACTATATGTCTTGATAGTAATCACAATTTGTGGATAGGTACTTTCGGTGACGGACTAGTGAAATATGATCATTCAATACGTCATAAGCATGCTTACAGCACGGATAATGGATTCCCTTCAAATACAGTAAACGGAATAATCCGCGGCAATGATGGAGCTTTCTGGCTTGCTACTGGTGAAGGTGTGGTTTGTTTCCCTAATGAACATAAGAAAAATTATGAAGTGTATAGGCAGGACAATAACCTTAACAACACAAACATTCGTGCAATAGCACAGGATCGCAAGGGGAATGTATGGGTTAGCACAAATAAGGGCATCAGTTGTCTGAAGAAGGGCGAAACATCATTCCTTAACTATGGATATAAGGATAATGTTGCGCTGGGTAACTATAATCCGTCAAGTGTAACAACATCTCCAACCGGAACGATTTATTTTGGCAGTACTAGAGGATTAACATATTTCAATCCGTCAGAAGTATTGTCTAATAATGCAGCTCCTAAAGTGTTTATCACAGCGGTTGACCTTCCTCTTGGAGAAAAGGGATTGAGTGACAGCACGATAAACCTTATCGGAAAGAAGCAGATAGAACTTGGATATAAGGACAATACGTTTACGCTGCATTTCAACGTCAGAGATTATTCTTTGCTTGGCAGGGTAGAGTATTCTTATCGATTGAGTGGATTGCAGGGAGATTGGCAGACAACAGAAGAGAATGTAATCACGTTTCGTGATATTCCGTATGGCAGTTACACGCTTGAAGTACGCTGTCGCCGACACAATCAGGAATGGACTACCGATGTAGCTACATTAGATTTAACCGTTAACCCTCCATTCTGGCTCTCTTGGTGGGCAAAATTTATATATACAATATCTATCATAAGTTTGACAGTCTACATATTCCGTAGTTACTCTCGCAAGATGAGATTGGAATATCTTTTGTCTTCTGAAAAGAGGAAACATGAGCAGCAACAAGAACTTAATGATGAGAGATTACGATTCTTCACCAATATCACTCACGAACTGCGTACTCCGCTCACACTCATACTTGGACCGCTTGATGACTTTTCACATAGCAATGAACTGTCTGATAAGGTAAAGCATAAGTTGGCTGTGATAAACAGAAGTGCTAAAAGGTTGCAGGAACTGATAAATCAAATACTGGAGTTCAGAAAGACTGAAACTGATAATCGAAGATTGTGTGTCGTTCGTGGAAATATCGTCAGTGCTGTTCATGAGGTGATGTTGAAATACGAGGAACTCAACAGAAATGAAAGTGTAAGAATACGATTCGTCTCAGCCGAAAATGATATTAAGATGTATTTTGATAATGAGGTGATAAACATGGTTTTGGACAACCTCATATCAAACGCTATAAAATATACAGATAGTGGTGAGATAAAGGTCTGCATCGAAAGAGTTATTAACGACGGTCATCGAATGGTTCAGATTGGCGTACACGATACAGGACATGGAATATCTGCTGCTGCACTGCCTCATATCTTTGAACGCTATTATCAGGAGAATAGTCCTCATCAGGCTTCTGGTACTGGTATCGGATTGGCTTTGGTAAAGAGTCTTGTTGCGTTGCATCATGGACAGATTTCTGTTGACAGCAGTGTAGAGCATGGCTCGCATTTCATTGTCTGTCTTGATGAGGATAATATATATCCTTATGCATTGCATGGCGAACAGATTTCTGATGAATCAGACGATGCAGAAGAGAACAGTGCTCTTGTTGAAAAGCACGATGACGCAGAAGAAAGTTCACGCGAGATCTTGCTTGTTGTCGAGGATAATAAGGATATACGTGAATATATAGCTACATCATTTGCCGATAAATACGATGTGTTTCAGGCAGAAGATGGCAGGGGAGGACTGGCTATTGCGCTTGACGTTATTCCGGATATCATTATCAGTGATGTGATGATGCCTAACATGGACGGAAACGAATTGTGCAAGATATTAAAGAACGATCAGCGTACAAGTCATATACCAGTAATACTTCTCACAGCTAAGGTAAGCAATGATGCAAAAGAAGAGGGATATGATGCGGGGGCAGACTCGTATATCACGAAACCGTTCAGTGTTTCTCTTGTCGAAAGCAGAATAAACAATCTTCTTGAACAGCGTCGCCGTCTGCTTGATTCGGCAAACGATTCAAGATCAGGGCACGATTTGTCGTTATCTGAAAAGAATGAGATATTAAAGGAGTCAATGAACAAGGTGGATCAGGAGTTCTTTGATAATCTCAACAAGATTCTTGACGACAACATCAGTGGTGTTCTTGATGTGAACTTCCTTACTGAGAAACTAAACATGAGTACGTCTACTCTTTATCGCAAGATGAAGGCGCTCACAGGCATCAGCATCAATGAGTATGTAAGGCACTACAAGATGCAGCATGCTGAGAAGTTACTCTTAAAGAATACGTATACGATAAATGAGATTACCTATATGGTAGGATTAAGCAGTGTAACCTATTTCCGCAAGTGCTTCAAAGAGGATTTCGGATATTATCCTACGGAGTATCTAAAGAAAATAAAGGCTGCCGGAAATTCTTAATCATTTAAAAAAGACGCATGTTTCATACTAGCAAGAGTAATAAACTGAGTTTTATAGTAATATCAATTGCAATTCATCATTCATGTCACACATCTAAGATTAGCTGTATTAGAGGAATCAAAATAAGATATTTCTTATTTTGATTTTCACTCATTTTTCATTACTTTTGTACCAGAATAGATATTAGCAATATGAAAAAAGAAATAGACACTACAGAGTCTAATCATAAATATAATTTAGCGATATTCTTTGCGATACTAGCAGCCGTATTATATGCTATCAGTATGCCTCTATCAAAAATATTACTTAAAAATGTACCACCAATGATGATGGCGGCATTTTTGTATATTGGTGCTGGGATAGGGATGTTGCTGCTCGGTATGATACGTTCAAAAACAAAGGTAGCTAATAAAGAGGAAAAACTTGAACGCAAAGACTTACCATACACTGTATCTATGGTAGTCCTTGACATTGCTGCACCTATATTTTTGATGCTTGGGCTTAAGACTACTGCTGCTGCAAACGCATCACTGCTAAATAATTTCGAGATAGTCGCCACTGCCATAATAGCCCTTATACTATTCCATGAACAAGTAACTCGTAGACTTTGGGTTGCAATAATTCTAGTAACAATAGCTTGTATTCTGCTTACTGTTGATGACGCATCAAGTCTTTCTTTCTCTGCAGGTTCGCTGTTTGTTTTATCAGCATGTATCTGTTGGGGACTTGAAAACAACTGCACTCGATGTATTTCCCATAAAGATCCTTTGGAAATTGTTACAATAAAAGGATTCGGAAGCGGACTTGGTTCACTATGCATAGCATTGAGCGTTGGTGAACCATTTCCATTATGGCAGTATCTACCTATGGTGATGCTATTAGGATTTGTCGCCTACGGCATGAGTATATTTTTTTATACTTATGCGCAGCGTACTATCGGAGCGACGAAGACAAGTACCTTTTATGCCGTTGCGCCTTTCATTGGTATGCTTTTATCCTTCGTCATACTAGGCGAAAAGATAACTTTTGTTTTTATAATCGGTTTAGTCTTCATGATAGCAGGTGCCTACTTTGCTACATTCGACAATGCAAAATCATGAGAACCTTTTTCGGGTTTGTAAGACATTACAAGATGCTGCATGCCGAGAAGTTACTCTTAAAGAATACGTATACAATAAATGAGATTACCTATATGGTAGGATTAAGCAGTGTAACTTATTTCCGCAAGTGCTTCAAAGAGGATTTCGGATATTATCCTACGGAGTATCTAAAGAAAATAAAGGCTGCCGGAAATTCTTAATCATAAAAAAAAGACGCATGTTTCATGCGCCTTTTTTTATATATCATATTTTGGAATAACATCGTTAATACCTTCATGTTCCACATTGGCTATTTGCCTTTTGTGCTTATCGTAATAGTAGATGATACCAATCCTGGTGCACTCGCTGTTAACGCTATTTTACCAGACTTATGTGTACTTTTCACAACAACTAGCATTCTGCCTTTCCATGCCTTGTGTTTGGTTCCTGTATACGAGTCACTGTCTTTCAAATTAGCACTGCCAGCAGCAGCTATAACTCCCTCTCCATGTATAGTGAGTTGTATTTCATTGCTAGCATCTGGATTCAAATTGTTGTTCTCATCCAATATTTCCAGTGTCACGAAAGATAAGTCTTCTCCGTCTGCCTTCAAACGGGTCGTATTTGGTGTTAACTTTATCTTATATGGCTTTCCTGCAGTAGTGAGTAATTTCACATCTTTGACGGCTCCGTCTTCTATTCCTTCAGCTTTTAGTGTTCCCGGCTGATAAGGCACATCAAATACAGCCTTATATTCAGTGCTACGGTTCACTGGTTTTTCTCCTACTAATTTATCGTTCAAATAAAGGCGGACGAGAGGATATTTGGAATATATTTCAACGCTTATGTTCTTGCCTTCAAATCCGTGCCAGTTCCAACTCTCCCATGTAGGCCATACAGACCATCTTGTTTCAATGATTTTACCATTATATCCGTCAGGCTCTTTCACAGCCATGTATAGGTGCTCATCATTATTGTAAAGCATATTTCTGTAGTGAGATATCGGTTTGCGCCATCCCGTAATGTCAATATCTCCACAATAGGCACCATGCCATGGATAAATATCGCGCTCGTAGTGCTCTCCCGGCACATCACCTTTATAGTAATAGCGTCCTATTCCAGATTCTCCTAAATAATCCATAGCAGTCCAAACAAAATCACCCACTATATAATCATTGTCGTTCACTTTAGCCCAGTTGCTGAATGCATCACGGGGATAAGATTCTGTCTGCATCATCACGCGTGAAGGGATTCGCTCATGGTCAGATTCCGACTTCTCTATCATATAGTTATAACCTACGATATCAAGTTGTGCGGCAAGAGGATCATAAATTTCCCAGTCACTGTCCCATGCGGCAAGTGCGGATGTCACAGGGCGCTGTGCTCCGTCATACTCATGCACGGCACTAGCCAGTTTGTGGGCTGTTGTAACGATTTCTATTTTCTTGCGTTCCATAACCTCGTTGCCAATGCTCCAGCAAAATATGGCAGGATGGTTGCGGTCGCGCAGTAACATCGTCTTTATATCTTCATGCCAATACTGGTCAAACAATGTCGAGTAGTCGTATTGTGTCTTAGCCTCTCTCCAACCATCAAAAGCTTCGTCTATCACTAACAATCCTATGCTGTCACAAGCATTTAGAAAGGCTTCTGACGGTGGATTATGAGATGTTCTGACGGCATTGAATCCTGCTTTTTTCATGAGTTCGGCTTTTCTTATTTCAGCCTTGTCATACGCTGCAGCTCCAAGAATTCCGTTGTCGTGGTGCACGCAACCGCCATTTAACAATATCTTTTGATTATTTAGCGACAGACCATCCTTAGCAGAGTATTTTATCTGGCATATACCAAAGGTTTGTGACACCTTATCTGTAACCTTATCTTTATTCTTTATTTCGATGTTTGCCTTGTATAAATGTGGTGTTTGCAAACTCCATAACAAAGGCTTATCAACTTTAATATTTCTTGTTACGATCTGCTTGCTATTTGCAGGAATCGTTACTGTAAATGCTGATGTTGATTTATTGCCTATTCCTATTTGTAAAGTAACATCGGCGTCATTGTCATTTTCGTTTACGACTGTCGTTTTCACTTGGACAGTAGCTTCTGTATCTTTGATATCTTGGGTGGTTATCTCTGCTCCCCAATGGTCTATATGCACAGGGTTAGCTGTAACCAGCCATACGTGGCGGTATATACCAGAGCCAGAATACCATCGACAGTTATTCTGTTTAGAATTATCTACCCGCACAGCAATGATGTTTTTGCCGTTAAGGTGAAGATAGGGAGTGATATCACAATAAAAAGGAACATATCCATAAGGATGTCCACCTACAAGATGTCCGTTAATGTAAACGGATGAGTTCATGTACACTCCTTCGAAATANATCCATACCTTTTTTCCTCGGTAATTCTTATTCAATGTAAAAGATTTGCGGTACCATCCGATACCACTAGGGTAATATCCACCTGCATTTCCNGTTGCATTTTTAGCNTCTGGTTGTCCTTCAATACTCCAGTCATGTGGCAAGTTTAGCTCTGTCCATCCTGCATCGTTATATTTGGATGATTGCGCATTCTGCATATCTCCCAGTTTGAATTTCCAGTGTTGGTCAAAGATTTGCTTACGTTCTATTGGCAGCTGCTGGGCATTAATTGTTATGCATGATGTCAGCAACATAAAGATTGATAATAATTTATTTCTCATATTTCTATGTATTATATTGATTAGGTGGATTTAACTACCGAGTACAAATTTAGGTAATATTTTTGTAAAAACATTCTAAAAGAGTATTGAAGTTTATGTTTTAATGGTTACTCCAGTATTAAATTCTGGTCTTTTATCCATGCTAGTTCCATTGATCAAAGTAATATAGTTTATCTTTATTCTCATAGTTCTTTAAAAGTAAAGATTCCTGATATATTAAAGTCTGATACTATTTTTATTGTATCATACAGATGAAGTTAAGAGATAAAAAGGTTGAGCTAAATTATATGACCGAGAATACTAAGACTCTAGCAGATAGCGTAGAGCAACCAGTTCTGTCTATTATTTTGAATAACATATATAATCTATACTTAAATACCAACGTTCTATCTGTTATTAAATTGTAAATGAGTTTGTACTTTCTTTTTATTAGTTTTTGAATTGTAATTTTGTATCTGTTTAAAAAATTAATTATGAAAGTAACATTTTCTTTATTCACGCAAACATGCATCGGCAAACTAAAAAGTGGTGGAAGTTTTTCTACAGCCCACCTTTATTGCCATGCCGTTCGGTCGTTCGGTGAGTATCTCGGACGCGACACTATCCGGTTCGATGATATCACGCCGGAAACGCTGAAACGCTATGAGAAATACCTTATCCGTACTTCTCATTCCTACAACACCATTTCAACTTATATGCGCATGCTTCGTGCCATATACAACAAGGCTGTTATGGCAGGTTTCGCTAAATTCGTGTTCAATCTGTTTCACAATGTATTCACTGGTATAGACCGAAACCACAAGAAGGCACTTGATGAGCCTAAGTTGAAGGAGATCCTCACTGGCGATGTGAAAAGCCCTGTTCTTAAGCGGGTGCAGTTAATGGCTACAGCAATGTATAGACTTTGCGGTATGCCATTTGTTGATCTGCAGCATTTAAATATTAATTCGGTTGTAGATGGCATCCTTAAATACAACCGCCATAAGACAGGGACTAGTGTAAACATTCCTATAAGCAGGGATAGTCGCAAACTAATTACGAATTTTCCGGTATCAAACTTTGACCTGACTACTGAGATTGGATACAAGTGTTATCAGTCTTTACTGCGTAATTTCAATGCAGGTCTTAAGCGCTTAGCAAAAGCTCTTGGTATTACTGTCCATGTATCCTCCTACACTTTCCGTCATTCATGGGCAACGAATGCCCTTCGCCATCATGTCCCTGTAGAGGTGATCAGTTCTGCTCTTGGTCATTCAGATATTAGAACCACACAGATATATCTCAAGGGTTTTGATTCTGATGAAATAGGAAAGGCAAATAGAAAAGTTTGTAAATGCCTGAATGTAAAATAAATAAATACATAGTGTTTTTACAAAAGTAAAAACAACATCCATAACATTATAAAGTTAATAAAAATAGCCGTTACTTTGTAAGTAACAGAAAGAATTAATTATTGCACAAATGTAGTAATTAATTCGCTTAGTTATATATAAATTTATATTTATTAACCAAAAATCAAGAAAAAACATAATATATAGGATATATATGGTCTAAATGTGTTTAAATATAAACACATTTTACATTTAATTTGAGTTACATATTGGTTGCTAACGGAAACTTTTATCCGTTGGTTAGTCCTTTTTTTGTCTATTTTTATTTAATGCTATCTTTGAATTCTTTCTGTTACTTACAAAGTAACGGTACGTATATATAATATATAATTGGATGGTTAAATTAAATTTTTATAGAACGAGAAGTAATAGAGGTGATATTCTGTTAAAACGTTTTTTACTTTTATCAATATCTCTGTCATCGTTGTGTCTTCATGCGCAACACGTCGCGCTGAAGTCTAATTTGGTATATGACGCATTAAGCATCCCTTCTCTGGGTGCTGAGGTCCGTCTTGACAGTACCCTTACCTTGAGTGTTTCCTCAACGTACTGCCCAATTTCATACGGCAACGACCGTAGTTGGAAAAACTGGTCAGTTCAGTACGAAGTACGTCATTGGTTCCGCAAGTCCTTCAACGGTCCCTATGCTGGAGTCTTCGGTATTAATGGAGGTTTCAATTTCAACCGAATTCCCGTATTCAGTCTTAATCATCACCGTGCCGAGGGCAACTTCAATGGTGCCGGACTCACTTTCGGCTATCACAGGATCCTCTCTCCCCACTGGGGTATTGACACCTCCCTGTCTGCCGGCTACCTTCATCTGCGCTACCGCCATTACCGTGAGGGACGCTACGGTTACCTTGAATATACAAAGGGTAGAGACTATGTTGGTCCTGTATCCCTTTCTGTATCGCTTGTATATATAATAAGATAATAACAATGAAATAATATTTATAGAGAAATGAAACTATTACAATCTGCATTCTTTCTTCTGACCTTCTGTGGAACGGCATCCGTGTCATTTGCCCAGACGGTCTATGGCGGACAGATCTACGTCAATTCCGAGAACTTCACCCGTCAGGGCGACCTTCTCCGTATCCGCATGAAGGTAAGCTACGACAGCAGCGTCGTAGGAAACTGTGAGTCGCTGACCTTCACTCCTGTGCTTAAGACAGACAGTACGGTCGCTGTTCTTTCATCAGTGGTTATTAACGGTCATGCGCGTGAGCGTGATGCTCACCGCACAGAGGTCCTTTCCGATGCCCGTCGCAACTTCCCCATCGTTGTCAAGGACAGCTATGCCGCAAAACGCTACTTCATCTACGACACCACGGTTCCCTATAAGGATTGGATGCCGGACAGCCGCATGTATGTAGAAAGCGAGGAGACTAACTGCCAGGGTAAGAAAGGGCACGTCTACGAGGATCTTGTTCTGAAGAACGTCTATCTCCACGACCGTAGCACAGACACCCCCGACCCGAAGGTGCGTTCCTATAACTTACTCAACTACGTACAGTTCATCCAGCCTCAGGGGGCTGACATAGACAAGTACCGTCGTGTTGGTGAGATCTCAATCTTCGGCAACAAGTCTCTTGCCAAGCTCGGCGGCGGCAGGTTCAACCGCACCGTGTTTAATACCATCGCTTATGACATTAAAACCGAGCTCCAACGCTATGGCACAAGCCTTGTGGGGATTAGCATCAATGGTTTTGGTGCTCCTATCGGCAACTACCGCCGCAACGAAGGCAAGGCAATGGATCGTTCCCTAGGTCTGAAGAAGTATCTCATGAAACAGAAGCTCACCAACCGCAACGACCTCACCGTAGGTTGGCTTGCCGAGGACTGGGACAGCATATCTTCGCTTGTAGCGGGGAGCGGTATGAATCTCCGCGAAGCCGTTTTTGACATTATTCACAACGTTGATGTAGTGAATGGTCGTGAGCGTGAAATCCAGAGTATCAACCACGGCATGCCCTATGCTTACATGAAAAGCTTCATCTTTCCTAAGGTCTACCGCATTAAATACACGCTGACGTTCCGCCATGACGGCTTCGACAGCAGCTCTGCCAAGGAATATCTCGGTTTAAACCCGGCAACGATGACACTGGGTGAACTCTATACCACCGCCGTATCCTATAAAAAGGGATCACGCGAGTACAATGATATCGTGGACCTGACCGCCCGTCTCTTCCCTGACAATGCCGAGGCAAACATCAATGCAGCCGGTGTTGCTCTCACACGCAACGACGTAACTCTTGCCTTTAAGTATCTCAAGCGCTGGGAGACCTATCCTAATGCCTACTGCAACATGGGACTTCTTTATCTTAGCCAGGGCAACCTTGACAAGGCTGAGGTTTACCTAAAGATGGCTAAGGCAGCTGGAGTTGCACAGGCAGACAGAGCCCTTGCCGAACTAATGATGATGAAATAAATAAAGTG
>Ga0065701_1000027_pt1 | contig 18200 bp, 7 predicted proteins | sample Biomet1_FD_59088 | JGI IMG/M metagenome (GOLD analysis project Ga0065701, IMG submission 59088) | Microbial communities from bioreactor (seeded with anoxic lake sediment) at LBNL, California, USA - Biofuel metagenome 1 version 3... | ecosystem: Engineered > Bioreactor > Anaerobic > Unclassified ...
TTTTTAATAAATAAAACAAATGAACCTTAAATTGCTTGCTTTTGCATTAATCGCTTCAGTCTCTTTATATTCGTCGGCACAGAATATAGAATCTGTTGTTGATGATGAAACGGGGGCTGTAAAACAACTATCTATAGCTAATGATGTGCGTAATATGAGCTGGATTCTTTCAACTGATGGTTCTCAATACGCCTGGATTGGCAAACAGTATGGTTGGGGATTAGGTAGCTTTACTATAAAAACACCTGATAACAGTTCTCTGTTTTCTTGGCAAAAACCAATTGAGATTAAGAAAGAAGGTAATGCTTCGGTTGTTATTTATATGGCTGGAAATATCAGAATCAGTGTTGAGCGTAAACCGGTTAATGGTGATTTATTAGAAAAATATACCTTCACCAATACAGGAAAGAAAAAGGTTACATTGACTGATATTGGTATCAATACTCCTTTTAATGATAATTATCCTGATGCAAAGACCTGCTTTGATGGTCGCACAAATGCTCATATATGGACTGGTGGAAGTGGCGCTTATGTAAATGCTATGCACATGAGTGGGCATGCGCCTCATCTGGGATTAGTATTGACCAGTGGTTCTATAACTGGTTATGAAATAAAAGAACGTCAGCGAGAGAAAGGAATGTCGAATACCAGAGGGGTAATTGTTCTTAATCCGGAATCAATAACTTTAAAACCTAAAAAGAGTTACGTGCTTTCTTGGAGAATTTTTTCACATCAGGGAGAGGCTGATTTCTATGCACAAGCTTTGAAACGTGGAACAGTATTGGGAAGCAGTAAACAATATGTTTATCAGAAATATGAAATTCTTTCAGTTGAGTTCGAAAGTGAGGTAGCTTTGCAGCATCCCTTTGTTACCATTAATGGAGAGAAAATGGGAATTCAGCGAAGTGGTAATAAGATTATTGCACAGATACCTTCAATAAAGGAAGGGGAGATGAATTTTGAGCTGAACTATAATAAAGGAAAACGAACACAGATTTCTTGTTTTGTTATATCCACGGAAGAAGAACTTCTGAAAAAACGAGCAGATTTTATTATTACGCATCAGCAGATGAATGATAAGAATGATGCCAGATATGGTGCCTATATGGTGTATGACAATGAAAAGAATGAGATATTTCTGAATAATACTCCTTCTGTTAGTAGCAGTGACCGTGATGAAGGACGTGAACGTTTGGGAATGGGGGTAGTTTCTTGCTTTGCAATATCAGCAGACTAAAGATCTGAAAATAAAGGAATCGCTACTGAAATATGCCAATTTTGTAAGAAAACTGCAGGATAAGGACGGAAATACCTGGTCGCGTATTGATCATTCGGGACGTAATCGTGCATACAACTATCCGTGGGTGGCTAATTTTTATCTGGAAATGTTTAACATAACCGATGATAAGCAATTTCTTGTGGATTCTTATAAAACGATGCGGGCTATGTATCGTAACTTTGGTCATGGTTTTTATGCAATTGATATTCCAGTAAAAGCATATTCAATGCTAAAGAATAATAAGTTCACTTTGGAAGCGGATAGTCTGATGAATGATTACAGACAAACTGCTGATAATTATCTGGTGAATGGTTGCTTTTATCCGCGTAGTGAGGTTAATTATGAGCAGAGCATTGTTGCACCGGCTATAATTCATCTTCTTCGGATGTATGAAGTGACTAAAGAACAGAAATATCTGGATGGAGCCAAAGAACAGCTTCCTTTACTGGAAGCTTTTGCCGGATTGCAACCAAGTTATCATTTGAATGATATTGCGATACGGCACTGGGATGGTTACTGGTTTGGTAAACGTGAATTCTGGGGGGATGTATTTCCTCATTACTGGAGCACTTTGTCGGCTTTGGCATACAGCCTTTATGCTGAATGTACTGGAGATCAGTTATATCAGAAACGTGCAGAGAATATTATTCGCAATAATCTGTGCTTGTTTTTTGAAGATGGAAAGGCTTCATGCGCTTTTATTTATCCCAATAAAGTAAACGGTAAAAAAGCGCACTTCTATGATCCTTTTGCCAATGATCAGGACTGGGCTTTGGTTTATTATTACCTTGTAAACAATAGCAATTTAAATTTCAGACTTTCCCGGTAATAAACTTATCAATAAGAAAAGAGATTGGTCAGTTCTCTTTTCTATTGATGAAATCTCCCGGACGAATGCCAAATTGTTTCTGGAAACATTTGGAGAAATAGGATGGGTTATTGAATCCAACCATATAGGCAATCTCATTAATCCGGTATTTGTTTTCAGTGAGTAATTCTGCTGCTTTTTTTAGTCGCACAACCTGAATAAGCTCGTTAGGAGTGATTTCTGCCAACGTTTTTATTTTGGCGAAAAGTCCTGAACGACTAATACATAATTGTTCGGCAAGTGAATCGATTGAAAAAATCAACATTTGATATATTCTTTTCAATAATAGTATTCATTCTGGTTAGAAATTCTTCGTCAGCATTATTCCCGGCAATACTTTTGAGTGGAACAAATGGCAATTCTGAGAATTTCTGGCGCAGTTTCTTTCTGGATTCAATCAGGTTTTTAATCTGAGCTTTCAGGAAATGAATAGAGAAAGGCTTTTCTATGTATGCATCCGCACCACAATTCATACCTTCGATCTTAGAACTAAGATCTGTTTTTGCTGTAAGCAATACCACAGGGATATGGCTCAGTAGAATATTGTTTCGTAGAGCAGAACAGAATTCCAGACCATCCATACGTGGCATCATTAAGTCGCTGATAATAAGACTTGCTTCACAGGTCTTAAGTTTTTCCAGACCGTCAATTCCATCTTCTGCTGTTATAATCTGATAATCGGCAGAGAAACTTTCATGCAGGAAGTTGCGCATATCGGCATTATCTTCTACAATAAGCAGTAATGGTTTCTCTTTATTGGCAGATGGAGCTATTTCAATGTTTTGCTCAGAACTGTTAATGGTACTTTTTAAATCGGGCATGGAAATTGGTTTCGCCGAACTGCTGTTATTTTCGCCAGACAGTGTGTTCTTAACAGGTAAAGCTACAACAAACGAAACTCCTTTCTCTTCGGCATCTTCAACAGAAATAGTTCCGTTATGGGCATCAACAAGAGTCTTTACCAATGAAAGGCCTATTCCTGTTCCTGGTTTTGTATTGTATGATATCTGATAGAAAGGAAGGAAGATTTTCTCCTTCTCTTGATCGGAAATTCCTGGTCCATTGTCGGTAACCTTTATTCTGAATGTATTGGATTCCGGATATGAAACACATGAAAGTTCAATTCGGCTTTCAGTGAATTTCATTGCGTTAGTAAGCAGATTGCTTACAATCTTAGTCAGTGCTTCCTGATCTATATCTGCTTCCAGCTTATTATCAGGACAATTGAAGATAAATTCAACACCTTTTTGTTCCAGCATTGGTTTAAACCTATCGAAGGTGTAAAGCAACAGATCGTGAACATTCTGTTTTGTAAAAGAGATGGTAAGAGATCCTTGCTCAGCTTTACGGAAGTCGAGCAGTTGATTTACCAATAACAGCAATCGTTGACTGTTACGCTCTATGATGTTCAGGTCATTAGAAATCTTTTCAGGAATATTAAAACCAGCATTCATAATCTTCTCAAGAGGTCCGATAATAAGCGAAACTGGGGTACGTATTTCGTGTGCTATCATTGTAAAGAAACTAATCTTGGCATCATATAGTTCCTTTTCTTTTTCCTGATTTAATTCTTTAATCTTCTCTTTGTGTTTCCTTTCGCTACGCTGATTAATGCTTCTTAATAAAAAGGCGATACCTCCGGCTATAAGAATAATATATAGAATTTTGAAGCCGGTAGTAAGCCAAAATGGAGGATGAATTACAATTTTTACAGACGTTCCTTCATTATTCCAGAGCCCATCGTTATTGGAAGCTATTACACGGAAAATGTATTCGCCTGCAGGTAAGTTTGTGTAAGTTGCTTTGTGCTGTTTGTTTACATAGTTCCACTCTTTGTCGAATCCATCTAACTTATAGGCATACATATTCTTTTCAGGAGTGCTGTAACTTAATGCCACATAACTAAGACTGAATACATTATCTTTAGTAGGATAAATCAATCTGATCCATTGAATTGATTGATTTAGTCAACGGTCCGTCTTCTTCTATTTCAACATCTTTGTTATATATTTCAAGATTGGTAATAGCAACGGGGGGCAGACATTTATTAGCTACAACCTTCTTTGGACAAAAAGCATTAAAGCCATTGGCTGTTCCAATATAAATTTTACCTTTTGAACTTTTAAAGCCTGAATTAAACATGAAAAGATCACTTAATAATCCATCGCTTTGAGTAAAAACCTGGTATGCTCCGCCAATTGTATTATACCGGACTAGTCCTTTGGAAGTTGTCAGCCAAAGATTGTTATTATCTTCAATTATGCAGCAAATAGTATTGCTAGGTATGTTGAGAGGAATTATGGTAAAAGTATCTTTAGCATAATCGTATTTACATAGGCCACAGGAGGTTCCAAGCCATAGCTGTCCTTTATGATCAACACGTAAACAGTTCATTTGACTACATGGTACAGATTTTCCCTGTTCTATTAGGGTGCTATAGTTACGCCATTGATTAGTCTTGGGATTTAGTCTGAACAATCCTTTTCCCTGAGTGGCAAACCACAACAGACCTTTATGATCTTGTGTTATGTCAATGGTAGTGGCATTAAAATGTTTTATGCGGGTAAAATTATCTGTTTGACGGTTATAAAGATTTACTCCAGACATGCTTGCTACCCACATTCTTTTTTCTCTGTCTTTATAGATCGCATAAATACTTCCGCCATCGAGTGTTTTGGGATTAGCTTCTTCTGAATTATAATATTTAAAAATGCCGGTTTTGGTATCGAGCACATTAAGTCCTCCCGAATAAGTTCCGATCCATAGTTTATCATCATCCCAGCATAGAGCATGAACATTATGGTAAGAAATACTGTTTTTACCCTTTTGAGGCATATATGCAGAGAAATATCCTGTTTGAGTATTGAGAACATTCAGTCCGCCATCATCAGAAGCAATCCATATATTACCATTTTTATCTTCCGTAAATCGACTAATGACATTACCATTTACTGAATTTACATATTTAGAGTGAGTATAACGTTCAAATAGTCCGTTGTTTGGAGAAACGTAATTCACTCCACCAAAGTAAGTTCCTATCCAGATACCTCCTTCACGGTCTTTGAAGATGGGATAAACAAAGTTATCAGAAATTGAGGAAGGATCTGTCTCGCTTGAGGTAAGCAACTGATGCTGTAGAGTCTTTGTATTGAAAAGGCTTAATCCATCATCAGAGCCTACAAGCAATAAGTTAGGTTTATATTCATTTATTTCATGAATGTGTATGATCCCTCCGGGAGATTGTGGAGATAAGTAGCTAGTGACTTTCTTGCTTTTTATATCAAGCTTACATAGTCCTTTATCCCAAGTTCCTAACCAAAAGTTATGCTGTGAGTCTTCGAAAATCTTGTAGACGGAAAATGTATTCTTTTTCGTACTGTTCAACCTTAAAGGGACAATCTGAAATTGCTTTTTGGGGCGATTAAAAAAGATTAGAGGGCTGCTAGGTGTTTTGGGGGCAGCCCATACAAGATTGTTGTGATCAACATAAATATAGTTGATGAAATTGTAGTTGCTTTTTGCTGAACCTTCATTTATTACATTATATTGCTCTAATTTCCCGGAATTCAGATTATAACAGAAAATTCCCTGGCCATAAGTCGACAGCCATATATTTTTTAGCTTGTCTTCAACGATATTATTGATGGAAGACGAACTGATAACACCATTGTTGGTTTTGGTTTCTAACCGGATAAACTTTTCGGTTGTGGTATGATAGATATAAACTCCATTATCAGTTCCTATCCAGATATCTCCATTACTATCTTCAAGCAGAGTACCGATGTAGTTACTGCCAATCGAATTTTTGCTGTTTGCTTTACTCCGGAATTCTTTAAATGTATATCCGTCGAAGCGGTTAAGACCATCTTCTGTACCAATCCACATAAAGCCTCTTCGGTCCTGAATAATACTTCTCACTGTATTGAAAGTTAATCCATCTTCGACTTTATAATGACGAAAACTAAAAGTATTAGCTTTAAGTTGGAACGGGATTATTAAAATTGATATTGCGAAAATTAATATATGTCGTTTCTTCATGGATATAGCCAAAAAATGAAAATTTAAGAGTTGTGCAATATTACTATAATTATTTTGTTTTGGACGATAATATGATCCACAAAAATGAAAAAATAGTCTAAATGAAATAATGAAATGCTTTTATATAAGGCATTTCTGTATTTTATTCTCGAAAAATCATTTTGGATTATTATTCTATTCTAATAGATTATATTTCCATTTCTCTAAGGGAATATCAATTTAATTTGTATTCAGAAATAAACGCAAAAAACGTAAACCATAAACTAATCGAAATTATGAAAACCAAGCTGTGGATTATNTTCTTTCACAAGAAACTTATTCAACTCATAGATATAAATTGAGATATCATTTTTTAGAGTTTTGAGAATTTTTATCGTAAGAGTTACTAATCTGATACCTTAATTTATTATTTATGAAACAAAATTTTCTATTTTCAATGTTGTTGTGTTTAAGTTTCCATCTGCACGCACAGAAGAATATTTATGTACCAAAAGATCTGGTGAATAATGATTTTAATAATCCGGATAGCAAATATGCCTATGCACGTATGGCTTCAACGGATAATCTAGTTATATTTTGGGAGAAACCTTTTGGAACTAATCCTGCAGAAGCTCCTACATTGGAAGGAAAACCAATGACATGGGATGTAAATAACTTACTGCAGCGTACAGAGAGTTTTTATAAATTCTTTAGTGATACGCTGAAATTTGTAAAATCGGGTTCAAAAACCGAGCAATATAAAATGATGGTCATGGTTAATTATTCGCTCGAAGGTACGGCTTATGGTGGCGATTATGACCAGCAGATTGGAGCATTGTGGGTAACTCCCAATCGCATTCAGGATAAAAAACTGAATTGTATTGCTCATGAATTAGGTCATAGTTTTCAGTCTCAGATTACTTCTGACGGTCAAGGCGAGGCTTGGGGTGGAAGTGGCTTTTTTGAAATGACTTCGCAATGGATGCTTTGGCAAGTGAATCCTTTATGGATGACTGATGAGGAATATCATTGGAAAGCTTTTATGGATCAAACGCATCTGGCTTTTTTAAGTCTCGGCAATATTTATCATTCTCCGTATGTTCTTGAATATTGGAGTGGGAAGCGCGGATTACCGTTTATTGCAGAGATGTTTCGTCAGGGTAAAAAAGGAGAAGATCCCGTGATGACTTATCAGCGAATGACCGGACTAAATCAACTGCAATTCAATGATGAAATGTTCGATGCATACAGACACCTGATAACCTATGATATGGATAGAGTACGTGAGGTTGCCAAACCTTATGCTAATCGTTTTACATGTAAACTCGATACGTTAGATAATAGTTGGATGCAGATAAATAAAGAACGCTGTCCACAGAACTATGGATTTAATGCTATTCGTCTGAATATTCCTTCACCAGGAAAGAAAGTAACTGTTTCTTTTAAAGGTATTCCCGGAGCAGAAGGTTTTAATAAGGTTAATATAAATAAAGCCGGCTGGCGTTATGGCTTTGTTGGTGTGAAAAAAGACGGGACAGCTATTTATGGTGCTGCTGGTAATCAGACAAAAGGGAAGATTTCTTTTAATGCACCTAAAGGAGAACCTTTAGCCTACCTTTGGTTGGTTGTGATGGGAGCTCCGACAGAACATTGGATGAATCCCGATGCTATACCTAATATGAGCGAAAATGAACACGAAAAAACAGCTCCTCAACCTGATGCTGAGTGGCCTTACCAAATAAAAATACAATGAACAATATTATCTCTTTTATAAAAAGTGGAATAAAGGTAGGAACATTAACTGTCTGCTTATTTATTTCACCAGCAATTGCACATGCTGCAGAAAGTATATCACTTTTATCTCCGGATAAACATATTCAGGTAAGTATACAACTCGGTGATACGCTTAGTTTTAGCATTATTCGTGATCGTGCTTTAGTATTGGCCAGATCGACTGCTTTTCTAGAGTTTGCTAATACCAAAAAATCTTCAATTGGATTAGCTCCCCGCCTTAAAGGCAAGGAGTACAAAAAGATTGTGGAACAGATTAATGCTCCCTTTTATCGTTGCAGTCAGTTTGCTTCTGTATGCAATGAACTAAATCTGAAACTTCAGAATGGCGGAGTTATTTTTCGTGCCTATAATGAAGGTGTAGCTTATCGTTTTTATACAAATTCCAAAGAAGAGATTATTATAAAGAATGAAGGAGTCGATTACCATTTTCCGAAAGATTATACAGCCTATCTTCCTTATTCAACAAATGACAGGAAACCGTTGGCTATGGCTTACCAAAACACCTATGATGTTACACCTTTATCCAAAGCAAAACAGAAACCGGCTTTTCTTCCTGTTACAGTTGATGAAGCTAATGGCTTGAAAGTAACTTTACTGGAATCGGATTTGGAGAATTATCCAGGAATGTTTGTAAANTCNGATACTTTAAAGACTAATCTGAAAGGTGTGTTTGCTCCTTATCCTGCCAAGACAGACTTTTATCCATGGCGCAGACAGGAATATGTAACTGAAACCTATGACTATATTGCACGTTCTAAAGGTAATCGCATGTATCCATGGAGAGTATTTGCCATTACAACNAATGACACAGATATGCCTGTCAATAATTTGGTTTATGCATTGGCTTCACCTAATCGTATTGGTGATACTTCATGGATAAAGAGTGGTAAAGTGGCTTGGGATTGGTGGAACGACTGGGGATTGAAAAATGTTCCTTTTAAGGCTGGAATTAATACTGAAACATACAAATATTACATTGATTTTGCTTCTAATCATGGTTTGGAATATATAGTTCTTGATGAAGGATGGTATGCTCCAAAGAGTGGAGATATGCTTACTATCGTGAAGGATATTGACCTGCCTGAGTTAATTAAATATGGTAAAAAGAANAATGTGAATATTGTACTTTGGACNGTTTTCAATGTGCTTGATAACCAGTTGGAAGCNGCTTGCAAGAAGTATTCAGAAATGGGNGTTAAAGGATTCAAGGTTGACTTCCTTGATCGNGANGATCAGACTGCCGTTCAAATGATTTATCGAATTGCCGAAACAGCAGCTAAGTATCATCTTATACTCGACTATCATGGAATTTATAANCCCACCGGTATGAACCGGACTTATCCTAATGTGATTAACTTTGAAGCTGTTTTTGGAATGGAAGAAGCNAAGTGGAGCACTCGTTGAAAAGNATATGCCGCTTTACGATGTNACCTTCCCNTATATTCGTATGATGGCAGGATACGTAGACTTTACGCCGGGAGCAATGCGTAATGCAACTAAAAATGATTTTCAACCTGTATATTATCACCCGATGTCAATGGGAACACGCTGCCATCAGTTGGCCATGTACCTTGTTTACGATTCNCCTTTTACAATGCTGGCCGACTCTCCAAGTAGTTATCTGGCAGATGAANCATGTACCGATTATATTTCTTCATTGCCAACGGAAGTAGATGAAACACGAGTGTTGAGTGGCGAGATGGGNAAGTACATTGTTACTGCTCGCAAAAAGGATATAAACTGGTACATTGGTGGTATGACCAATTGGGATGAGCGGGATGTTACTGTAGATTTCTCTTTCCTGGGAGAGGGAGAAGCTTATCGTGTCACTCTTTATAAAGATGGTGTGAATGCTAACAAAGATGCCTCCGATTATAAAGTAGATACTTTGATGATTAAAAAAGGAGATGTACTAAATCTACATCTGGCTTCCGGAGGTGGTTTTGCCTTGACTTTGGAGCGCGACTATGCTTGCCGGATGAAACCAACCGTTCCACTCGCAGGTAAATTCGATCCGTTTTATAAGAAATGCTTGAATGCTAATGGTTTTCCCGTTATCTCTTCAGAGAAAGTAAGTGATGAGGCTCTTGCCAAGGCTAGTGAAATTGTTTCTTTGATGCTTGCTAAAAACACCAAAGCACGTGAATATATGATTAAAAAGGGTTGTCATGTAATGGTTATCGGTGCTACTGAAGAAACATGCGATATCCCGGAATTTAAACATATTTGTAATTGTGAGGATAGCATCAAGTATTGGAACTGGCGTGCCCGCGGATTTGGTGGAGCACCCGAAGATGAATTCTCGTCAAGCTGTGGAGAAGAGAATCTTCTTTGTCTGCCGCGTGATAAATATACCGGCGAAAACATTCTAATTCACGAATTTGCGCATCTCATAGATTTTATAGGTCTTCGGGGTACTGATCCGGAATTTTCCAATAAGCTGAACCAGGCTTACAATCATGCAAAAGAAAAAGGACTTTGGAAGAATACTTATGTCATTTCAAATGTGGCAGAATATTGGGCTGAGTGCGTTCAGAGTTTTTTCAACTGTAATCGCTGGAGCGAAGAAGCCGACGGAGTTCATGGGAATGTTAACCGCCGTACAAAATTGAAGGATTATGATCCCGAAATGTACAATCTGATTAAGCAGTATTTCTACGAAATCAATATACCGATTAATAATAAAATACATCGATAATGAGAATAAAGCACCTTCTTTTACTGACTCTTTTGGTTTGCCTGAACATTCAGGCCAAGACGAAAAATCAGCAAACTACCTGGAACTCTCCACAAGCCGGGAATCCTATTATACCGGGATACTTTGCAGACCCAACCGTCAGAAAGTTTGGCGATACCTATTATATTTATGCCACAACAGACGGAAATGGCGGTGGCCTTGGACCTTCTCAGGTATGGGTATCCAAGGATTTTGTAAACTGGACCATTATGCCGATGAACTGGCCAACTACCTATCATATCTGGGCCCCCGATGTAATGAAAGGTAAGGATGGCAAGTTTTATATGTATTATTGCGAGCCGTGCAAGGTTTATACCGGTGTGTCTGAAACGCCGCGCGGACCGTGGAAGAACTATCTTGGTAATGATACTACCGTTCTTGTGCCCGACCGGTTTGTAAAAAACGTAATTACTCTCGACGGACAATCTTTTGTTGACGATGATGGTTCTACTTACCTTTATTGGGGAACATGGGGTATCTACAAGGATTTTGGATGTGGGGTTGGTAAACTGACTCCCGATTTGAAAGGTTTTTCGGAGAAAAAGATAATTCCAAATACTCAGGCTACGGACTTTTTTGAAGCTCCGTTTATGATTAAAAAAGATGGAGTCTATTATTTTACTTATTCATCCGGACATTGCGAAGATCATACTTACAGAGTGCAGTATGCAACAAGTAAAACCGGACCAATGGGGCCTTTTGTTTATGCTAAGAATAATCCAATCCTGGCAACAAATGCTGATAGTACCATTCATGGACCGGGTCATCACAGCATTCTTCAGGAAGGCGATAATTATTATATAGTTTATCATCGCCACAATATTCCTTGTTCTACAAGAGGTATGCACAGACAGATTGCTGTCGATAAACTGATTTTTACGAAAGACGGACAGATAGAAAAAGTAGCAGCCGGCCATAATGGCATTGGTTATCTGCAACCTTCAACCAATCCTTTTCCAAATGTAGCTCTAGGCAAAAAGGTTAAAGCATCTTCTTATTATGGAGAATTGTTCAAACCCGAATATGCTTTGGATGATAATAATGCAACTCTTTGGCGTCCATGTACCAGTGGTAAGGAATGGATTGAGATTGATCTGGAAAGAGAATATGATATCCGTAGGATATGGACGCAGTTTGAGTATCCTACCTCTTATTATCAATACATGATTGAAACGTCTGTTGATGGAAAGCAATGGAGTGTGTTTGCTGATAAACGCAATAATAAATTAGCCGGAAGCCCGATGACTGATTTCGGAAAGGCGCGTGCCCGTTATGTTAGGTTAACTGTTACTGGAAGCGAAAAGACAGGAATGATAGGAGCCATCTGGAATATTAAGATATTCGAAGGAAGCAAGATCGATCCTCCTCAGAAGTTGGTACAGGTTACACCTTCATCTTTCGTAAAGAAGGTTTGTCGACAAAACGAATAAAGAGTATAATTGCTGGGAAAATAACAACGGAATGTTAGCTGGAAGCATTATAGCAAACGGAGATATTTCATTAATAGAAAAAGAGGGCAGGGGAGCTGTTCATATTCCTGCCAATGCACGGTTGGAGTCTACGTTTACCATGCCTCAAAGCTTCTATACATCACAACCATATACCATATCTTATCGTGTTTATGGAACAATGAAAGAAGTGTTGACACAGATTGTGCGATGGGATTCTAAACAACCAAAGAGTCTGGCATTCATCAAGAATAAAGATACAAAAGCCTCAGCATGGCATTATGTATCTCTTACTTCAGATGGGAAAAAAGAATCAGTTTATGTGGATAGTGTACTTGTCTCTTCATGCAAAGCAGCGAAGACGAGTAAGAAATGCCAGAAGTTAGTGATTGAAGGAGGAGAAAGCGGAGTTATTATTTCCGATCTCAGAATTTATAACTGGCAGCTTGCTTTGCCGGAGATTATGTTCGATGCTTCATTGCAGGATGAGGCTCCGGTTAAAACTGTTTCAATGAATAAAGAAATACTTGTCGATATAAATGCTGATAATTATATGTCCGGAGTTTCACTTCGACAGATAGAAAACGGACAAGGAATCAAGGGGACATTCAGGTCACTTGCTTCTCCGGTTTCCGTAGAACGGAAAAATAACCGTCAGGCTTTTACTTTTAATGGTATGCAAGAATTTCAGTCAAACTTTCAGTTACCTGAATCATTCTCGGACAATACACCTTATTCAATCACGGCATGGGTACTGAATCCGGAAGTGGAAGTCAATGAATGTATTATCGATCTGATTCCTGCACAAGGCGAATTGGAAAAAATTGCTTTTGGATGGGGAACAGAACCTCGTAACGGAGTAATCTGTCACAATGGTTGGTTCGAAGATTCGGGTATTCCAGTGTTGAAAGGCTCAGGAGAGTGGAAACATATTGCCATTACTTATGATGGTTACATGGAGAAAATTTTTATTGATGGTAAACTTGCAAAGCAGAAAGATATTGTGTTGCGATTGCCACGAAGCCCGTATGTTACTCTTGGACGAACTGCTGAACATGAGTGGCCGTTTGCCGGATGGCTTCATTCGCTCAAGGTATATAACTATACTTTGAATGAAGCAGATATTACAACCGAATTTGCTTCTGATAAGCCTAAAGTGGATTAAAATGAACTATAATTAGAATAATATTATTCTGATACGCGGAAATATTTGATTACTTTTATGCCTTGTTATAAGTAGAGATTATAATGATATAGAGTGTTCTCTTTGAATGAAAATAATTAGATTAAGATGATGATAGTGAACAAAAAGTATGCTGCTTTGAGTTCTTGTTAAAATGGAGCTCAAAGTTAGCTTACCCTATAACCTGGATTAAGTAAAAAGAACTTTTCAGTTAAATTCTCTATTGAGGTTGTTTCTTGTAATAGGTGTACACCTATTCATATTATACTCTACTCTAAACAACTACAAGGTGTACACCTTTATGAAAAAACAACACCAATAAATGACTTAACTAACAAGATAAAACACATTAGATAACGATTGATAATAAACAAATACTGAAGAACCATGAAAAAACAATTAGCCGTAGCACTATTAAGTCTGAGCATAGCAATGCAGGCGCAGGTTAAACAAAGTGGCGGATACCCAATTACTCCGGTGCCTTTTACATCGGTTAAGGTAACGGATTCCTTCTGGGGGCAGCGTCTAAAGGCGAGCCGCGAAGTAACTATTCCTTTGGCATTCAAAAAATGTGAAGAAACCGGACGCTATGAGAACTTTGTAAAGGCTGCTCATCCTAGTGAATCTAATAAGGTAGAAGGTTTCTCTTTCGATGATACCGACGTTTATAAAACGATAGAAGGAGCAAGTTACTCCATGCAGACTTTCCCCAATAAAAAACTGGCTAAATATATTGATAGTGTGCTGGTTATTGTAGCTGCGGCACAGGAACCGGATGGCTATCTCTACACTTCTCGTACTACGAATCCTAAGCATCCTCACGAATGGGCTGGTAGCAAACGTTGGGAAAAGGAGGAAGATCTTAGTCATGAATTGTATAATCTTGGACACATGATTGAGGGTGCCATTGCTCACTATCAGGCTACAGGAAAAAGAAACTTCCTTGATATTGCCATAAAATACGCTGATTGTGCGGAAAGATCGATTGGCGACAAACCGGGACAGGTTACTGTTGTGCCGGGACATCAGATTGCAGAAATGGCGCTTGCTAAACTTTATGTGGTAACGGGACAAAAAAAATATATTAATCTGGCTAAGTTCTTACTGGATAAACGCGGATATACTGAAAAGAAAGAAGAATACAGTCAGGCTCATAAACCGGTTTTGCAACAGGATGAGGCTGTAGGTCATGCTGTTCGTGCGGCTTACATGTACTCTGGTATGGCAGATGTTGCAGCTCTTACAGGAGATAAAGGTTATATTGATGCCATCGATAAAATATGGGATAACATTGTAAACAAGAAACTATATATCACGGGTGGAATTGGAGCAACCGGTAATGGTGAGGCTTTCGGTGAAAATTATGAGTTGCCTAATATGTCTGCCTATTGTGAAACCTGTGCAGCTATTGGTAATGTTTATCTAAACTATCGTTTGTTCCTGTTACATGGTGAAGCAAAATACTATGATGTACTTGAACGTACTCTTTATAATGGCCTAATTTCTGGCGTATCTTTAGATGGCGGTGGTTTCTTCTATCCAAACCCATTAGAATCTATTGGTCAGCACCAACGTCAGCCTTGGTTTGGTTGCGCTTGCTGTCCGTCAAATATCTGCCGTTTCATTCCTTCCATACCCGGATATATCTATGCGGTTCATAACAACGATGTTTATGTAAACCTTTTCATGGCCAATAGTTCCGATTTGAAAGTGAACGGTAAAAATGTAACTTTGAAACAAAGCACCAGTTATCCATGGAATGGCGATATCAAACTGGAAGTATCTCCGAAAGGAAAACAGAATTTTGCAATGAAGATTCGTGTTCCGGGATGGGTTCAAGGTTCTGTTGTACCGGGAAATCTTTATAGCTATACAGATAAAAAGACACTTGGCTATANAGTAAAAGTAAATGGTAAAGTTGTTGANAGCAATATAGAAAAAGGATACTTCACTATTCCTCGCACATGGAAAAAGGGAGACNTAGTAGAGATTCATTTCGATATGGAGGTGCGTACAGTAAAAGCTAATCAGTTGGTGGAAGCCGACAGAGGAAAAATTTCNGTAGAACGTGGNCCNCTGGTTTATTGTGCCGAATGGCCTGATAATGATTTTAGTATTCAAAGTGTTATAATGAATAAGAAACCTGTATTCACNGTTGANAAGAANTCAGATCTGCTTTATGGCATTGACATGATTCAGACAGATGCTCAGACTTTAAATTATGATGATAAAGGAAAACTTATTGCTAAAGACGTAAAACTTAACCTGATTCCTTATTATGCATGGGCACACCGTGGAAGTGGGGATATGGCTGTTTGGTTGCCTATCGACCTGAACGCAACTCGTCCTGCTATGCCTCCAACTGTTGCTTCAGAAAGCAAAGTTTCTGCATCACATAATGTAAAATCTATCTCAGCAATCAACGACAGACTTCTTCCGAAAGATGGAAACGATAAATCTGTACCTTATTATCATTGGTGGCCTAAAGAAGGATCTACAGAATGGATTGCTTACGATTTCGGAGGAGAAAAAACTGTATCCAGATCTTCTGTGTTCTGGTATGATGATGCTCCCTGGGGAGGATGTCGTGTCCCAAAATCATGGAAACTATATTATAAGAATTCTGCTGGTGAATGGAGTCCTGTAGAAAACACTTCGGTTTATGGTGTTGAGAAAGGAATTAGTAATGAAGTTATATTTAAACCGATAGCGACTAAAGAATTAAAACTCGAAATTAATCTTCCGGAAAAGAANTCTGCCGGTATTTTTGAATGGGAAGTAGAATANTATGATGAAAAGAATTTATTTATTAGCAATTGGCGCATTACTTTCGGGTAATGCGCTTTATGCACAAGGCACGCTGAATGATTATCAACGTGCTTTTTCTCTGAGTAGTAATTTCAAGGACAAGGTATTTTACTCGGACGTAAATCCTCAATGGATTGGAAATACAAATCAGTTNTGGTATGTGCGTAACACTCCTCAGGGGAAAGTGTACGTAGTAACAGACGCAGTAAAGAAAACACGAAAAGAACTGTTCGACCATCAGAAGTTAGCTAAGTTACTAGCCTCATCAGCAGGTCAGACTATTGATGCCACAAAACTTCCTCTTCAGGAACTACAAGTTAACCCTTCGCTGGATACTCTTCGTTTCTTATACAATAATTATAAATGGATGTATTTTAGTAAAAAGAATAACCTGGTAAATGAAGGGAAAGTGGTTAAGCCGGAATACAAGTATTGGAACGAATGGGACGATGAACGCGTTGGAGATCCTGTGGTTTCTCCGGATGGGAAACTTACTGCCTTTATTAAAAATCAGAATGTATATGTAAAAGATAACCTGTTTGGTAAAGAAAAAGCGTTGAGTTTCGATGGATCACCGGGTGAATATTACTCGGCTTATATCCATTGGTCACCCGATTCAAAGAAAGTGGCTGTGATGAAATTCCGTCCGGCTGAAAAAAGATATATCTATTTTGTGGAATCATCACCGGCCGATCAGTTACAACCTAAGCTTCATAAACGGGAATACGCCAAACCGGGAGATGCTCTTCCTTTCAGATGTCCGTGTATTTTTGATGTAGCTACGGGAGAATCCAAAATAGCTTCAACAGAACTATTCAATAGTCAGTTTGAACTTAGAGGTCCGGAGTGGAGTGCCGACAGCAAGAATGTTTTGTTTGAGTATAATCAAAGAGGACATCAGGCGTTTCGTGTATTGGAATTATCGGCCGAAACAGGAAAGGTTAGAACTATAATTAATGAAACCAGCAAGACTTTCGTGAATTACAATCGTTATTTCCGCAGAGACTTGGCTAACGGTAATGAAATAATCTGGATGAGCGAGCGTGATAACTGGAATCACCTTTATCTGTATGATCGTAAAACTGGAGAGGTGAAGAATCAAATAACAAAAGGAGAGTGGTACGTGCGCGATGTTGTTCATGTGGATGAGGCTAACCGGGTTATTTATTTCTCAGCCAATGGAATGGTGGCAAACGAAGATCCGTATCTGGTTCGTTATTACCGTATCAATTTTGATGGTTCCGGACTTACTTGTCTTACCCCCGAAGAAGGAATGCATCAGGCTTGGTTTTCAAAGGATATGAAATATATGGTAGATGTTTACTCTATGGTAAATAAAGCACCAATTGCATTACTCCGAAATACGACCGATGGAAAAGAAGTTATGCCGCTTGAAAAAGCAGACATCACCGAATTGGTAAAAGCCGGATGGATTGCTCCTGAACCTTTCTGTGCCAAAGGACGTGATGGAAAAACTGACATCTGGGGTGTAATTATCCGACCAACAAACTTTGATCCGAATAAAAAGTATCCCGTTTTGGAATATATCTATGCCGGACCGGGTAGTCAGTATACTCCTAAATCATTTTATCCATACCTGAGATTCCATTCAACTATTGCTGAACTAGGATTTATTGTGATACAAATGGATGGTATGGGAACTTCTTTCCGCTCGAAAGCATTTGAAGAGATAATTTATAAAAATCTGAAAGATGCTGGATTCCCGGATCGTATTGCCTGGACCAAAGCAGCTGCGAAAAAATATCCATATATGGATATAGACAAACTTGGAATTTTCGGTGGATCAGCCGGTGGACAGGAAGCAATGATGGCTACGCTTTTTTATCCAGAACATTATAAAGCTGCTTATGCTGGTTGTGGATGCCATGATAACCGAATGGATAAAATATGGTGGAATGAACAATGGATGGGCTATCCTATTGGAAAGGAATACGCAGAATGTTCTAACGTGGAGAATGCACATTTGCTAAAAACTCCTCTTATGTTGGTTGTTGGTGAAATGGACGATAATGTAGATCCGGCTTCGACCATGCAAGTAGTAAATG